>Ga0114951_10000810_pt1 | contig 41935 bp, 28 predicted proteins | sample AM7aDNAmetaG_FD_88677 | JGI IMG/M metagenome (GOLD analysis project Ga0114951, IMG submission 88677) | Freshwater microbial communities from Finland to study Microbial Dark Matter (Phase II) - AM7a DNA metaG | ecosystem: Environmental > Aquatic > Freshwater > Lake | place: Finland: Lake Alinen... | reverse complement strand
GGCGGCGGAATTCGACGGCCGTCCCATCCGCGAGCAGAACCTCTCGGAGTGGAAGGCCGGCGGCTACCGCGACTGGCAGATGCGGCAGGAGGCGCTGGAGATGGTGCGCAGCCTGGCCGAGGAGGCCGGCGAGTTGAAAAAGGCCGCCAAGGAGGAGCCGCTGACGGAAGCGCTGGCGCTGTGGGTGGCATCGCGCTACGCGGTGGCCGCCAAGAAGCTGGCGGCCGAGGGGATGGATGGCGAAGCGCATTGGAAACTGCTGCGGGCCTTTTGCAGCGACATCGTGGCGCTGCGGCAGGGCGACCACAGCGCGGAAAACCTCAAGCTGGAACGGAAACGTCTGGAACTGGCGGAGAAGGAATATGAGACGAAACTGGAGAACAAGATTGATCTGGGCTTGAAAACCTTGGCCAAAGAAATCCGCGCGAAGCCGAACGTCCTGCAGGCCTTCGAGCAGTTTTGCGAGGTGTATACTAGAGAGCGTTCCGCCAAAGCGGCCTAGCCAGCCCACATTGGGCGCGAAAACCGAAGATCAGAGAGTAGGGCGAAGCGTCCCGCGGAGCCGGGTTCCGAGCGCCGCGAACGCGGCGGCTCGCCGGGGACGGCTCGCCCTACCCACTGCACACATGAAAATCAAAGCGTCTCATGCGCGGCACAGAGGCGGTTCAATGACTCCGCCGACTTACCACGTCTTACGTGGCAAGCGTCGGCGGCTACGTTCGGCGGCTACACGTTCGTCGGCACGTACGGCGACCCAAGATGCCCAAGCAAGCAGCCGGAACGGCGTGGCAATCCGGCTCGATCCGACTGAATCCGACTAATCCCGACCATGATGCGATCACATGATTCCAAACCAGCGCCGTTTGGAGGGCGAGCGGCGGCGGGCAGGACGGCCGCGCTGCCGATGGCTGTTGGCTTCCGACGGCGATTTCCTTATTGCCAGCGGCGGAGCGGCCTTGTAGTTTGACGCGACTTTAACCCAAACCAAAACCTAGTTTCGGAGAACACAATGATCGTTACGACAGCACAGTTGTTCAAGTGCGCCTATGGCAAATACGCCGTCGGCGCTTTTAATATCAACAATCTCGAGCAGACCGTCGGCCTGTTCCGCGGCAGTCTCGAGAGCAAGGCGCCGTTCATCATCCAGATCAGCCAGGGCGCCCGCAAATACACCGACAAGCGGTTTTTGGAGGCCATCATCCGCGCCGCCGACCAGGTTTTCCCCGAGGCCGTTTTCGCGGTGCACCTCGACCACGGCGACGAGGCGACCTGCTACGACTGCATTGACTCCGGCTTCTACAGCTCGGTCATGATCGACGCCAGCCACGAGTCGTTTGAGAAAAACATCGAGATCACCAAGCGCGTGGTGGACCGCGCGCACGCCAAGGGCATATCGGTCGAGGCGGAACTCGGCCAGCTCGGCGGCGTCGAGGAGCACGTGGTCGGCACGGTGAAGCTCACCAAGCCTGCGGAGGCGAAGGAGTTTGTCCAGCGCACCGGCTGCGATTCGCTGGCGGTGGCGATCGGCACCAGCCACGGCGCGTTCAAGTTCAAGGCCGAACCCGGCAAGAAACTGGGCCTGCATTTCGAGGTCGTGACGGAAATCGAGAAGCTGCTGCCCGGTTTCCCGATGGTGTTGCACGGAAGCTCCAGCGTGCCGAAGTCGGAGGTGGACCGCATCAATGCCGCCGGCGGCAAGATCAAGGACTCCAGCGGCGTGCCGGAGGAAGATCTGGCCAAGGCCGGCAAGATGGGCGTCTGCAAGGTGAACATCGACACCGACGGCCGCCTGGTCTGGACGCGCGTGCATCGCGAGATGTTCCGCGACATGCCTGAGAAGTTCGACCTGCGCGATTTCGGCAAACCGTTCATCGGCGAATACGCGAAGATGATCGCCGGCAAGAACCAGATGCTCGGTTCCGCCGGCCATCTCGACGAAGTGCGCGCCGCGCTGAAAAAGGCGTAACTGCTTTGCGGACCGAGCCGTCGCGCAGCGGTGCAGACCGTTGCGGGACGGTGAGGGCCGTCGCGTGGTTGAAACGGTGACGGATTGACGGACAGAAAGGGCTGCCGAAGCAGCGAAAGGATGCCATGGTCGTGTTCATCATCGCCGGAGTGCTGATCCTCTGGAACGCATTCACCGGGTTCGCGCGCGGCGCGATCCGGTCCGTGGCCCATCTCGCGGGACTGGCCGGCGCCGTTCTGCTGTCGCCGAAGCTGGCCGATCTGTTTCAACCGCTGGTGGTCCGCTACGTCACGCAGAATCCGGTGTGGGAGCGCGGGATTTCCGTGGGCGTCGCGGCGGTGGCGATCTGGCTGGTGTTTACGATCACCGGCCGGATCATTCATCGCATCGCCTTCGGCTCCGCGGGTTCCGGGGGCTTCGGCCTGAACAAAAAACTCGGCCTCTTCATCGGCTTCGCGCAGGGATTGGCGGTGGCGTTTATTTTCCTGTGGGGGGTTTATGTCCTCGGCACGGTGGCGTGGTTGTTCTCGCCGATGGCCAAGGACCGCGGCGTTGCCGCGCCGCCGGAGGGAACGTTCGCGGCCTATGTCATCGCGGGGCGGAATGAATTGACCGGCAGGAACAGCCTGACACCCGCAAAATCCACCTCCATCAGCCCGCTCGAAAGCGTGCTGATGCAGGTGGACCCCGTGCCGCCGAAATTTTATGACGCGACCGCTTTGCTCGGCGTCATCGCCAATGAGCCGGAAAAACGCAGTCTGCTCAGGACGTATCCCGATTACGTCCGGCTGGAACATTGCAAGACCATCCACGAGGCACTGACGGATCCCGACTTGAACAAAATGGCTGCCGAAGGCAAGCCGCTGAGCACTTTCCTTTGCCAGCCGAAGGTGGTCGCCATCCTTCAAGACAAAGAAAGCCGCGACGCGCTCGCCGACTTCGATTGGACCGGCGCGCTGAAGTTCGTCAACGCCCGCAACACCATCCGGCGATAGGCGCGGGTGCGAATGGCGTTTTTTCGCTGTGCGCTCAGCGGAAAAGCAGTTCCAACCCCGTTGCAAACACCGTCACGTAAATCGCACGCATAAACCACGTCGGCGACAGCTTGCGGTTGCACCAGACGCCGATCCACACGCCCACCGGCACCGCCGGCATCAGCCATAGGCTCTGCTTGAGCGTCTCGACCGAGCAGATGCCCTGCCAGAAGAAGAACGGCATCTTGATCCAGTTGATCAGCGCGAACACCAGCACCGTCGTGCCGACGAAAAACTCCTTCGTCAGCCGTTGTGGAATCAGGAACATTGCCACGACCGGCCCAGCCGCGTGGGCGATGGTTGTCGTCACGCCCGCCGCCAGCCCGAACAGCGCGCCATGCCAGTGTTTTGGATGATATCGCTCAGGATGCGCGTTGAGCGCGTCGCGCAGCCACTGGATGCCGATGAACGCCACCGCCACGCCGCCGATGAACCGCCGCAGCCCGTGGTCGTCGAGTTTGCCGATCAACATCAGTCCCACGGCGATGCCCGGGAGCGCGCCGGGCATTAGCCAGAGCACGTTGCGCGAGTCCCATTTCTTCCAGTAGTGGTAGAGGGAGAACGCGTCGCCGGCGACTAGCAGTGGCAGGACGATGCCGAGCGCATCGCGCGCCGGAATCGCCAGCGCCATCAACGGCGTGATCAACATGCCCAGCCCGCCGCCGAAGCCGGCTTTCGCGACGCCGATGAAAATCGCGCCTGCAATGCCGCATGCCCAATGCCAGAAAACATCCGTCGTCATGATTTCGCGGAAGCAATCTTCTGCCACACCATCCGGCATGCTTCACCGCGCGTCAACGGCTTGTCCTCCCCGGCGGCAGCCGGTTTTGTATCCACCGACTGCGGAGCGACACGTGATGGCGACGAGATCGTCCGCGATTCGATGATGCGAATCATGGCGCGCAGCTCTGCGGCGGTGACGGGCTTGTCCGGCTCGAAAGGGCCAAACTGATGTTTCTGCGCAAACCCGGAATGCTTGCCTGCGTCATAGCCGCCCGCGGCCGGCCAGCGTGGCTCGACGCCGAAGGCGCGGAGGACGCCGTTGTCGAAGAGTGTCTCGACCTCGCGAAACGCCGGATGCGACCATGGCACGTCGGTGAAGTGCGCGTTGCTGACGCTCGGCCAGAGGCCGAACGCGCTGACCAGCATCACCGCAGCCTCGGCGCGCGTGAGCGGATCGTCGGGCCGGAACCGCCGCCCGGCGTCCGCCCGCGCCACTCCGCGAACAGCGAGCAGTTGGATCGCCTCGAAGTCGGCGCGGTCGGCGTCCACGTCCCAGAAGAACGCCAGCTTCACTTTTTGTTTCACCAACTCGCGTTGCAGATCGTCCACCGGCAACGCGCGCGGAACGATGCCGCGTTTGGCGCTCATCGCGGCGGCGATGCCGGCAGCCTGGCCGAGCACGTTCCATGTTGGGTCCATGCGGACGGAGGAAAAGGCGATGTGCGTTGCCGACAGGCCCACCGGCACCAGCAGGCCATCCACGCGTTTCGGCACGATGGCGCCGTAAGGCACCTGAAACGCGGCGGCGACATTGACAAGGTAGAAGTCGCCGTCGCCCTTGTCGGGCTTGGTCACGTCGGTCTTGGGTCGCACGGGTTTGGCGTCAATCGGGTAGTGGCCGATGCCGATGCTCGCCGGCTGCGGCGGCGGTTCGAGGCCGCGGCCGAGGATGAACGGGTTGATGTCGGCCTCGGTCATTGTCGCTTCGCCCTCGATGCGGCGCGCCTCGCGGACGAAGACCCGATACGGCACGTGGTCGTTGTCGGCGAACTCATCGTTCGGCAGGCCGAGGTGCGTGAGCTTCTTCTCGTGCTGAAGGTAATAAAGATAGGCCAGCGCGTTGTTCTTGTAGGTCTCGTAGAGCCGCTGGCGTTCGGCACGGGTTCCCTCCGGCCAGACCCAGTTGATCTGCTGGAGTTCGTTGCCGACGGGGTTGATGTTCATCTCGGATTTTTTGTTCGGCATGCTCGGCTCGCCGCCGTAGGAGGCGTGCTTGAACTTCACCGGATCGTAGCCCGGCGGTGGCGTCTTCAAGATGTGCGCATCGCCGGCATCGGGCGCGTAGTTCTGAATGCAGAGCCGCAGACCATACGACGGCACGGCGCGATCCTGCCGGCCGTTGGAGCCGGGGAGGAACTCGCCGGTGTGGTTGAAGAAGAATACCTGCCCGGCGTGCGGTTCCAGCGGCGAACGCGCCTCGCGCCCGACGCGATACGGCACGCCCGCCCACGCCGCGATGTCCGCCTCGTGCGTCGCGTCCACGATCACCGGCGCGCGCAGGACGAGCCGCTCGCCTGCTTCGGTCGCCGTGACGACGCCAACGACGCGGTTGCCGGTCTTCAGCACCTCGGTGGCGAAGCGGCGGTAGTAAATCTTCAGCTTCGGATGCCGCGCCGCCATCGCCTTCCAGATGGCATCGGCGACATGCGGTTCCCAACGGCCGCCGAGGCGCGGCTCGTTGGCTTGGAACGAGCGCCCGTCTATGTGATTGGACGCCTTCTTCCACGGTTTGAAGAATGGGTCGGTGTCCACCATCGGCGCGTAGTGCTTCTGGACGGCGAGGCGGAACTCCTCGAACACGCCGCTGAGCGATTCGTAGGAGTAGCAGTCAATGTTCGAGATGCCGTTGGCGAGCATGCCGCCGAGCACCGGCGTGTCCTCGACGAGCGCCACGCGCGCATCGAGCCGCGCCGCGCCCAGCGCCGCGCCGATGCCGCCGGAACTCCCGCCGATGACCACGACATCGAACGTCTCATCGCCGGGCGAGAGATTTGCGGCGAATAGCAGCGCGGTCAGAATGACGGTCTTCAGCGGGCATGTCGGTTTATTCATGGCGGGTCGTCCTGTTGTTGAAAGCAGGGAGCATTCCCAACGCCACGGAAAGCGGCAATGAAAAACTGAACGCCGCCGCCGCAGCGGCTAAATGAAACTGCCTACTTGGCTCGCGCCTTCGCGACGATCTCCAGCGCGGCCTTGCAACGGTTGCGGATGTCGTCCCACTTGCCGGCGGCGAGGTCTTCCTTTTTGGCGATCCACGTGCCGCCGACGGCGGCGACGGTGTCGAGCTTCAGATAGGCTTCGAGATTGGCGATGCTCACGCCGCCGGTGGGCATGAACTTCACGCCGGTGTGTTTATACGGCGCGGAGAGCGCCTCCACCGTGGCGACGCCGCCGAACGCGCCGGCGGGGAAAAACTTCATCAACTTGCAGCCGAGCGACAGCGCCGCCTCGATGTCGCTGGGCGTGGCGATGCCGGGGACAAACGGCAGGCTGATGGCCTGCGCCTGCTTCACGATCTGCGGATTCAGTCCCGGCGCGACGGCAAACGCCGCGCCGCTGGCTTTGGCGGCTTCGAGGTTGGCGGTCGTCAACACCGTGCCCGCGCCGACGAGCAACTGCGGGCGCTCCTGCGAAATCTTGCGGATGACATCCGCCGCCGCCGCCGTCCGGAACGTGATTTCGATGACTGGCAGTCCGCCTTGCAGAAGCGCGTCGGCTAGCGGAATGGCGGCTTCGACTTTTTCGATGGCGATGACCGGCACGATGCCGAGCTGGGCGATCTTGTTCAAAATAGTTTCGGGTGACATGGGATAAGTCTTTTAATCAGAAACTTGTGAGCTTGGTTTGCTTGCCGACGGTTACTTTTTGGCCGCGCCTTCTTTCGGAAAACCGATGGATTGGGCGATGACGATCTTCTGTTCAGGCTTTAGCTTCAGCGCCTCCGGCAAACCGCTCCGGTCAAGTTCGTGCACGACGCAGGACAATCCCGTCGAGGCGCAATAGAGGTAGATGTTCTGTCCGATGAAGCCGGTATCAATCGCGGCGTAGTGCTCCTTGTCTTCGGGCTTGGCCTTGGTCAGCCGCGTCAGGTCGGCCACGAAGAGCAGCGCCACGGGCGCGACCTTCGCGTATTCCTGCTTGCCCGTTCGCGCGCGAATGTCACCGGCGGCGACGGGCACGAGGCGGTTGCCGGCGGCGTCATAGACGTAGATGCCGTCCGCCGTGGCGACGTAGATGTCCACCTCTTGCGAGTTCATCGCCGAGGGCGCGGTGCGATGCGCGATCTCCGGGCGGTTGATGCCAAAGCCCGCCCAGAGCAGGTCGGCGAGGATTTGCGGCGGCAACGCGGCCGGGCTGAACTCGCGCGACGTTTTCCGGTTCTTCAACGCCTCCATCAATGGCATGCCGCCTTCCATGCGCGGCTTCGGCAATGAGATTGGTTGGAGGTCCTGGGCCAAACCCGGCAGCGACGCCACAAGCAGGCCTGCGAACAATGAAATAGTTTTGGAGAGCATGGCCGTCTTCCTAGCTGAAACGGCGGTCCAAGTCGAACGCATTTTGGCAGCGCAAGCTTCCAGCTTGCGGTTGTTGTTGATTCGTAAGCTGGAAGCTTGCGCCACCCTTCATGCCCTATCACCGTTTGTTTCTGTTTCCGTTCTCGCCGGAGTTGGCTACACTCGGCGGCGTGAAAACGATGGAGGTCCGCTGCGAGGCGAATCATAGCGTATTTGGTTGAGTCATTCAGACGACATGCTTTTCCACACCTGGCCATTTCTGCTTTTCCTGCTGGTTGTGCTGCCGGTGTTCTACGCGCTGGGGAAAACCCGGCTGTGGCTGCTGTGGATGTTGGCGGCTTCTTATTTCTTCTACGGATGGTGGAATCCCTATTATCTCGCGCTCGTTCTTTACACCACCACACTTGTTTACTTTGTGGTCGCGCTGATGGACCGCTGCCCCGCCGAAGGGGCAGAAGCGGATGTGCTCGCGCGGCTGACACGGTTGCGGTTCGACGACCGGGCGGCGAAAGCCGCGTTCGTCGCCTGCGCATTGGCGGCGCTGGGATTTGTGGCGGTGGCGGTGGCCGGACCGGCGACGTTGCGGCCGACGATGATCGCCCTCGGCGTGATCGCGCTGCTCATGGCGATCGGCGCGCTGTTCAGCAGCCGCGGAATCTGGCTGCTGATCGGCGTCCTCAACACGCTCGCGCCGCTGCTGTTTTTCAAATACGCGCGCTTCACGGAGGAAAACCTGAATGCGGTTCTGTCGTGGCTCCACGTGCCGGCGAAACTGGCGGATCCCTCGACGCTCATGCCGTTCGGCTTCGCTTATCTGCTGCCCATCGGCATCTCGTTCTTCACGTTCCAATCGCTGAGCTATGTCATTGATGTGTATCTCGGCAAAACGGAGCGCGAGCGGAATTTTCTCCGGTTCGCGAACTTCGTCTGCTTCTTTCCGGTTTTGATGTCAGGGCCGATCGAGCGCGCGGGCCATTTGCTGCCGCAATTTCGCCGGTTCCCGGCCATCCGCCTGCAAAACTTCACCGACGGCGCGTCCCTCTTCCTCGCCGGCCTGTTCAAGAAGCTGGTGCTGGCCAACTACCTCGCGCTCTATGTGGACCGCGTCTATGAAAACCCGCAGGCGTCCGGCGCGCCGGCGCTGCTGCTGGCCACCGTGATGTTTGCCTGGCAGCTCTATTTCGATTTCGGCGGCTACACGGACATGGCGCGCGGCGTGGCGAAGCTTCTGGGGTTCGATCTGGTCTTGAACTTCAACCATCCGTATCTGGCGACGGGCATCGGCGATTTCTGGCGTCGGTGGCACATCTCCTTTTCGCGATGGATTCTCGACTACATTTTCATGCCGCTCCAGATGCAATGGCGCGAGTGGCGCGCGCTCGGCACGGCGGCGGCGCTGGTCGTCACGTTCCTGGTCTCCGGCGTCTGGCACGGCGCGGCGTGGACGTTTGTGATCTGGGGCGCGCTTCACGGTGTCGGACTCGCGCTCACCTCCGAACTGGAACGGTCCGCGTTTTACCGCAAACGCGTGCCCAAAGTCGTCAAGCAGGTCTGCGTGTTCGCCTTCGTTTGCTTCGCGTGGATTTTCTTCCGCGCCAACTCGCTTCCCGACGCGCTCATGATCGTCCGGCGCATTTTCACCGCGGCCTGGGAGGGTCCGCAGATTCCGGCGGTGATGCTCGCGCTGGTGGCGTCGGTCTGGCTCTACCATATCCTGTTTGAATCGAAGTTCCGTGGCGTTCTGCAAACCCCTTTCGTCCGCGTCGGCCTGGCCGTGCTCATGGCGCTCGGATTGTTCCTCTGCTCGTCGGGCGGCGGCGCGTTTTTTTATTTCCAGTTCTGACATGGGAACCACATCGCCAACTTCAAAACCAGCAGCCGCGCACGAAGCGGAAGCGCCTTTCAGTTCCAACGACGTGCGGCTCAACGCCCGCCAATGGCTTGTCGTGCTGGCGGTCGTGACGCTGGCGATGCTGCTGACGCCGCCGGTTTGGGAGCGAATCGAACGGTTCGACACCGGGCCTGATTACCGGATTCCTTACTCGCTCAGCAAAGACTACTGGCTCTATGGGCGCCGGCTGCGCCAGGTGTGCGATGCGAACCGCGTCATCGTGCTCGGGGATTCCGTCATCTGGGGCGAATATGTTTTGCCGGACGGCACGCTGTCGCATTTTTTGAACCGGGAAGCGGGCGAGCCGGACCGCTTCATCAACGGCGGCGTGAATGGATTGTTCCCGCTCGCGTTGGAAGGGCTGATCGAGCGCCACGGCCAGTCGTTGCGCGGGCAGAAGGTGATCCTCCACTGCAACGTGCTCTGGATGACCAGCCCGAAGGCCGATCTCAGCGCCGATGAAGAAGAGCCGTTCAACCACTCCCGGCTCGTGCCCCAGTTTTCGCCGCGCATTCCCTGCTACAAGGCCGACGCCAACGAACGGCTGGGCGCGTGGGTGGAACAACGGGTCGCTTTCATCTCGTGGGTGAGCCATTTGCAGAACGCTTACTTCGGCCAGAAGGGCATTTTGAACTGGACGATGGAGAGTGACAGCGGCAGTCCGCCGCGTTATCCGAATCTTTGGCGAAACCCGCTGGCGCAGATCACGCTGACCGTCCCGGCCGCGGGTCGCGACGACGCCAAGCGCGGCCCGAAAAGTCCGCGACACAAGCCGTGGTTTGCCGGTGGCGCGAACAAGACTCGTTTCGATTGGGTCGCGCTGGACTCCTCGCTCCAGTGGGGTGCCTTCCAGCGATTGGTCGGAATTCTGCGCCAGCGCGGCAACGATGTGCTGGTTGTGCTTGGCCCGTATAACGAACACTTGATGGCCGAAGAGAGCCTGCGCACCCATCGGAAACTACGCGACGAAATCGCAGCGTGGTTGTCGCAAAATCAAATCCCGCACCTCATGCCGGAGTTGCTGCCGAGCGCGCTTTACGCCGACGCCAGTCATCCGCTGACCGAAGGCTACGCGTTGCTGGCCAAGCGCATCTCCGAAGACGAGGTTTTTCGGAAGTGGTTTCAGCACAAATGAAACATCGCTTCCAATTCATCATTGTTCTTTTCGGTTTGTGCTACCTTTGCGCTGTGCAAGGCGAAACAGCGGAGAGCGTTGCCAGGACAGGCTTCGTTTACAGCGAAGTCTATCTCAAACACGACACCGGGGCAGGGCACCCAGAGCGACCCGAGCGACTCACCGCCATCGTGTCGAAGTTGGAAGGTGATGGTCTGCTCGCCGAGCTTGTCCCGCTCCGGCCGGTGGCGGCTTCACTCGATTGGATCACGACGGTTCACTTGCCGGAATATGTCGAGCGGGTCAGGAAGGACTGCCGGGCTGGCACCGGCTACGTGGACACGCCGGATGCGCCGGCTTCAACCACCTCTTATGACGTGGCGCTCTTGGCGGCGGGAGGTTTGCTTGTCGCCGTGGATGCGGTGATGGAGGGAAAGGTGAGGAATGCGTTTTGCGCCGTGCGACCGCCCGGCCATCACGCGCTCAAGAACCGGGCGATGGGCTTCTGCCTTTTCAACAACGTGGCCATTGCCGCCCGCTATGTCCAGCAGAAGCACAAGCTCGCCCGGGTGCTGATCGTGGACTGGGACGTGCACCATGGCAACGGCACCCAGGCGGCGTTCTACGAAGACCCCACGGTGTTTTACTTTTCCGTCCACCAGTCGCCGTTCTATCCCGGCACCGGCAGCGCGGACGAAACAGGGGCGGGCAAAGGTCTCGGCTCCAAGCTCAACGTGCCGCTGCCGGCGGGTTGCGGCGACGCGGATTACAAGAAGGCGTTCGAGGAGAAACTCGAACCCGCGGCGGCCGCGTTCAAACCGGACTTCGTGTTTGTGTCCGCCGGGTTCGACGCTGCCCAGGGCGATTTGCTGGGCCGGATGAATGTCACGCCGGAGGGATACGCGGCGTTGACGCGCATCGTCAAAGGCATCGCGGAGAAATACTGCGGCGGCCGGCTCATCTCGACGCTCGAAGGCGGCTACAATCTGGAGGCGCTGGCCGCGTCAGCCGAAGCCCACGTGCGCGTGTTGATGGAATCGAAGGCTGCGAAGAACTGATGGCCGCGCTCAACCGAGCTTGCTCTCGATGCTCCGCAGCAGGTCGCCGACGTTCTTGAACGTCAGCAGTTCCCTTTGCGCGAAGCGGATTCCGAAACCCTGCTCCACCGCCAGAATCAGGTTCACGTGGGAGAGCGAATCCCAGCCGTCCACGTCGTTGGCGGTCATCTCCGGCTGGATGTTGATCTCGTCGTTGTCAAAAACCGTCTGAAAGATCCCGTTCAGTTTCTCGATGGTCGTCATGAGTAAGTGTTGCCTCCCTTAAATATCCAAAGTGCTGACATCACCCGCGTCCTGCCCCAGATACTGCGCCCTCAGCACCCGGCGCATGATTTTGCCGCTCTTGTTTTTCGGAATGTTGTCCAGCACCCGGAACTCCTGCGGCGTGGCCATGGTCGAAACCCGATTGGAAATGTGCAGGCGCAGTTTCAGTTCCAAAGCGCTGTTCCATGCGACGCCTTTTCGCAACGCGACGAAGGCCACCACCTTCTCCCACAACAAATCATCCGGCGCGCCGATCACGCCCGACTCGGCGACGCCTTCCACCTCCAGCAGCGCGCTCTCGACTTCAAACGGGCTGACCAGATGCCCGGCGGTGTTGATGACGTCGTCGCTCCGCCCCATGAACCAATAATATCCCTCGCTGTCGCGACGGGCGGTGTCGCCGGTCCTATACCAGCCGTGTTTGAACTTCTGCCGATAGACGTCTTCGTTATGGTAGTAGGAGACAAACATGGAATCCCACCCCGGCCGCAGACAGAGGTTGCCCTGTTCGTTGTCCGGCGACACCTTGCCGTCGTCCCGGACGATGGCGGCCTCGACGCCGGCCACCGGCGTGCCCATCGAACCGGGCTTGATCGTCAGACCCGGCCGGTTCGTGATCATGATCGCGCCGGTTTCGGTTTGGAACCACGTGTCGTAGATGTCCCTGCCGAGCACCTTGCGGCCCCAGTGGATCACTTCGGGATTCAACGGTTCGCCCACGCTGAAGACGTGACGCAACTTGGCCAGATTGAACCGGGCGAACAGCGCCGGTTCCTCGCGCATCAACATCCGCAGCGCCGTCGGCGCGGTATACCAGACCGTGACGCCGTGTTTCTCCAAAAGCTCGAACCACTTCGCCGCGTCATACGCGGCGCCGAAATGCACCTGCGTGATACCGAGGCTCCACGGCCCGATGATGCCGTAGGACGTGCCGGTAACCCAGCCGTGGTCGGCGGTGCACCAGTAGATGTCGTCGGGCCGGAGGCCGAGCACTTCCGCCGCAGTCCGGCTTTGCAAGAGGACGCTGCGGTGGCGGTGCAGCGCGCCTTTCGGTTTGCCGGTGGAACCCGACGTGTAATGCAGCACCGACGGCGTTTCGGCGGGAGTCAGCGGCGTCTCAAAACAATCCGAACTCTCTCCCAGGAGCGCCGGCAAACTCAGGATATCGGAGGCCTGATGTTCGGCGGCGTCCACGAGAAGGATGAACTTCAGGTGGGGCAGCTTCTCGCGGATGCGGAGCAGTTTCTTGAGGTAGCTCTTGCGGGTCAGAATGCCTTTCGCCTTCGCGTCATCGAGCCGGTCCAGCAGCGCCTCTTCGCCGAAGTTGGAGAACAGCGTTCCGGTGATGAGCCGGCTCTTCAGCGCGCCCAGAAACGAAAAATAAACCTCCGGCATTTTGGGCAGGAAGATGAAGAAGACATCGCCCGGCAGAAAACCGAGGTTTTGCATCACGTTGGCGAAACGCGAGCTTTCGCGCTCCAGGTCGCCGAAGGTGTATTCGGCCTGCTCGCCGTGAGCGCCGATCCAGCGCATGGCGGTTTTGCCGGCGAGACCGCGGTCGCATTGCAGCCGCGTGCAGAGGTGGCCGATGTTGTATTGGCCGTCCGGTGTGGGAATGAATCGTTCGGTTGTCATGGCTAGTCGGTGAATCCGCCTTCGACGCCCATGCTGGTTCGCAGCACTTCCAGCGCGCGCCGCCTAATCTCGTTCGCAAAGTCGAATGACGCGTCATCCCCGGCGGCCATCATGCGATAGCCAGCCTGCTGCCTCGTTTCCTTTGCGACCCTGCGCAGTTCGCCGGTGGCCGCGTCCTGGTTGCTGGCGATGGTTCGCGTGGCCCGGCCCAAGTCCTTGACCTTGTCCACGCGCTTCGGGTCATCACTGCCGATCTGCGCCTCGATCTGGTCGGTGAGCGCGTTGGCGGCGGCGGGCGTCCGTTCGGCGAGCTTCAGCTTCTCATAAACCGTGTCCAGTTCCGCGATCTGGCCGTCCAGTTCGTCCACCAACGCGGCGATTTGCGGCTTTTCGGCCTTCGCCTTCGCGCAAAACTCACGCGTCTTCTTCCCCCAGTTCATGTATTCCTCGATGCGCCCCCTCACGGTGATGCAGAAGAGGTTCATCTTCTTGAACCGCTCGATGATCTCCTGCTTTTTCTCCTTTTCCTTGTTGTCGTCGAAAATCTTCTCCACCTCGCCGGTCGTGTAGCAGACGCCGGGATACCTGTCCCATGCCGGGCGCTTGACCTGCAGGTCTTCGGCCAGTGTGAACTCCGGCGCTTCTTCGAAAGCCTCCGTCAGCACATCCATCACGCCGTAAACGTTTTTCGGACTCTTGCCGATTTTCTGGAACGGGTAGATGACCGCGAGGCCGTTCGGGTCGTTCTTGGTCTGCGGATGGCGTTCATAGACCGGGTTGCGGAGATAAACGCTCTCGCCTTCCAAATGCGTCGGATAGGCAAACGTGCCGCGCATCGGATGCCAAACCGTTCCGGCTTTCTTGGGCGAAGCGCCGAATCCCTCCCACTCGCCGTTCGGCTTCTTGATGATTACCTTCCACGAATCAATCCACCCGTGGTCCCGCCGATAGTCCGCGCGCCACAACGCCAGATAGGGAATCGTCCAGTCCAGCTTCACGTCCTTGACGGCATTGAGGTCGCCGATTTTCTTCTGGCACCAGATCGAAGGCGCGGCCAGCACCGCCACCCACACATTCATGTGCCGGTCCTTTCGATAAGCGACCTCCGCGCCCGAAATCACGCGCTGCCCGCCCGCTCCCTCCAGCGTCACCTTCACCGCCTGGTCCGGCGACCGCCACGCGCACAACACGATCGCGTTGCCGTGGTCGGCAAGTTGCGCCAGCACGTGCTCGCCGGGGAAGCGAAGTTCATTCGCCTCCGTCTCCGACGCGCTGACGACCAGATCGCCGGCGTACGGGTCCGGCATCACGGCGTGCTGGCTCTGCGCCTCCACCCGTATTTTTTCCGTTCCCTCGCCCGGCTGTGTTTCCACAAACGGTTTGCCCTTCTTCAGGAAAAAGCGGGCGACCATTTTCTTTCCCGCCTCCGATGTGGCGCTCACTTCCAGCAGGGCATTCGTCGCCGTGCTGTCTATCACCTTGAACGCGCCGAGCGTCTTCGCCCTGTCCGCGCCGGCGCCCACCAACGCCAGCGTCGGTCCTTTCACCATCGTCCCGCCGAGCCGGTAATACCATTCGCCGCCGCGGGCGCCTTTGCGAAACGCCAGCGCCAGAGACCCGTTGGCCATGCAGACGTCGCCGGTGACGATGACATTTTCGCCCGCCACTTCCTTCCATCCTTCCCGCCTGGCGACCGCATCGGGCGGCAAACTTTCCGCTGAATGCTTTCCCGTGTCCCAGACCAACGCGCCGCTTTCCGCCGCGCTGGCATCGGTCGCCAGGAAGAAGGAACAAATGCCCGCCAGACAGGAAATAATCAGCAGATGTTTGAATTGTCGCATGGGTTCACCTCTCAGTCTTGGATTGCGCAGGAGTTTCATCGAGTCGAAAGCATCGTTCATTGCCAGCTCCGGACGTCATCTTCGTATGCTTTCGTCGGGTTTTTACTGTTTGGGTTTGACTGGCCAGTGCCGGTGCGCGTGTCGGGGCCGTCGGAGAAAAACGCGTAGCCCTCCGTGATGACTGTCTTGACCGAAGTGTCGTCTTTAAATGGGACCGGGACTTGGTTGTCGTTGGCGGTCGTGTCGGACCATGCCTGCAAGTTGGACGGTCTGCCGTCTTGCAGCGGCCCCAAATAGTAACTGCCCTTCTTTCCGTTGTCGAAGCAGTAGGCGTAGGGCATCCACCAGGGATCGTAAAGCGCCAGCGGAGTCTGTTCGCCAAAGGCGCGGATCGTCACGTCTTTCGATTGGATCTCCATGTACCGAATCGCGCGCGGGTTGTCGCTGGCCGCCTGACCGCTGGTGGCCTTTTGCCCTGTGACGGGATTCACCAAACCATTGAACGTCAACACGAGATCCTGATCGCTGGCCGGTTCGGGCCACTTGCCATACTCGGTGTGATAGGATTTTGCTGCCATGCAAAGATGTTCAATGGTCGTCTTTGCCCTGGCTCTGTTGACTGCGTTTTTAATGATGTTGATGGTAGGAAACAACAAACCCATCAGCACAATGATGATGCTGATGGCTACCAACAGTTCCACCAGGGTGAAGCCGCCGCGCCTGTGGCCAGGCACGTCCAAATAACCGGATGACGCGTCCATGGGTTGTTGCCTGTGTGGGGTTCTAGGAATCTGCGGGATTCGCATCATGGCAGTGACCTCTTTGAAATTTCATCGTGCTCGCGCGCAGTTCATCGAACGGAGTCGCAGCCTACAGCCTCGTCCCGCCAATGGCAATCTCGATGGCGGGCGCCGGGGCTTGCTCACTTTTGGCTGCTCGACTGAATGCCGGTGTGGTAAGAATGGCGCGTGAAGAGGACGTCGCCCAAACTTCGATTGGCCATCGGCTCGTTTGGGTTTCTTGTTGCCGTTGCGGTGGCGATGGCGCTGCCGGCTCCGATGCGCGAGCAAATTGAAGCGGACTGGCTCCGGCAGACCGAAGCCTGGCAGGACAAGCCGGCGCCCACACAAGCCGACGCCGCCGGCGCGGTGGATGGGGTGAAGAACGGCCGATACGGTTTCCATACCGCACAGGAACCGAATCCGTGGTGGCAGGTGGACCTCGGCGAGCCGCAGGCCATCGCCCGCATCGTGGTCTTCAACCGGCTCGATTACGCGCCCGGCCTGCACAACGCCGACGCGCTCCGCATCCTCGCCTCCGACGACGGCAAACAGTGGCGGCAAATCCACGACCAGAAAAGCCAACACTTCGGCGGCGTCTCGGGCGCGCCGCCCTTGGAGGTGAAGTTCCGCGAAGGCGACGTGCGAACGCGCTTCGTGCGGCTTCAGATTCCCAGCGCCAAGCCGGTTTATTTTCATCTCGACGAGGTGGAAATCTACGGCCCGGCGCAGCCGGATCGGAACCTCGCGCTCCATCGGCCCGCAACGCAGAGCAGCCTGAGCCGGTGGTCGAAGAAAGCAGTCCTCGGCCCTCCTGACATGACGGCGGCGACCGCCCATTTCATCGAGCGGGGGCGGCGGCTGGCGTCGGAGCTTGCCCGCGCGGGCGTGGACGTCGCGCCGTTCGAGCGCGAGTTTGACGAGGCGGCCGGTGAACTGCGCGCCCTCGGCGCCCACGCATCCGCCGAAACCATCCGGCCGCTCTATTTCAAAGTCCGCTGGGCCATGCGGCGGCTCGCGTTCCGCAACCCGCTGTTGAATTTCGACCGAATGCTGGTGGTGAAGCGTTATTGTCAGGAGACGTATCCCGATGTCTGCCTCAACCACATGCCGTGGGTCTCGCGGCCCGGCGGCGACCTCTGCATCCTCACGCTCGCTGGACCGGACGCCGCGCCGCAGGTGCAACCCATCCTGAACGGCGCACTCGGTCCCGGCCATGTCCATGGCGCGGACCTGAGCTGGGACGGCAAGCGCATTGTCTTCGGCTACGCCAGGGCGAAGAGCGGGCAGCCGCCCGACGGCTGGCTCGACCGCACCCAGAGCTATCGCCTGCGCCACACCGAGGAGCCAACGCATATTTTTGAAGTCGGCATGGACGGCCGCGGCCTGCGCCAGATCACGCGCGGCGAATGGAGCGACCTCGATCCGACCTACGCCCCCAACGGCGACATCGTCTTCGTCTCGGAGCGTTGCGCCACCTCGCTCCAGTGCAACGAATTCAACAAGGACGAGACGAGTTGCAACCTCTACGTCATGCGCCCCAACGGCGCCGGCATCCGCCGCCTCAGCGTGAGCAAGGATGGTGACTATCTGCCGCACACGCTCGACGACGGCTCCATCGGCTACACGCGCTGGGAGTATCACGAGCGGAGCTGGGCGTTCATCCAGTCGCTTTGGACCGTCCGGCCCGACGGCACGCAGGCCGACGCGATCTTCAAGCAGCACTTCGTCAACCCGTGGGCGCTCGAAGATGTCCGCTCCATTCCCGGCACGCGAAACCAGAAGCTCGTCTGCGTCGCGGCGGGCCATCACACGCTGGCCGCCGGGCCGGTGGTCGTGGTGACGGCGGGCCTCGGCATCAACGACCCGCATGGCATCCGCATCGTCACGCCGAACGTCGTCCCGCCCGAAGGCGGCATGGACGGCGTGCCCGCGCCGGAGGGCGGCGTGCGCGATGCCGGCGGCTACTACATGCATCCATGGCCGCTGTCGGAGAAAACTTTTCTGGCCGCTTACACCTACGGCACCGGCAGGACCGGCCCGGGCAGTGAAGTGGATTCGGCGGGTTACGCGATCTATCTCGTGGATGTCTTCGGCACGAAGGAACTCATCTACCGCGACGCGACGATCTCGTGCTTCACGCCCATGCCGCTGCGCGCGAGGCAACGGCCACCGGTGTTGCCCGACGTGACGGTTCCCCGCGAGCGGTTCGCCACGTGCGTGCTGAGCAGCGCCAGCTACGGGTGCGACGGCATTGCGCCGGAGCGCGTCCGCTTCGTGCGCATCTCCGAGCCGATCGGATGGCCCTACGACAACGAGCGCGGCGGCCAGCGTTACGGCGAGGACCACGGTTACGGCGGCCCCGGCGCGGAACGGAAAAACCTGATGAGTTGGACGCCCATCCGCATTCTCGGCGACGTGCCGGTCGAGCGCGATGGCAGCGCCAGGTTCCGCGTGCCGGTGGACACGGCGGTTTACTTCCAACTGCTCGACAAAAACCGGATGGAACTGCGCCGCATGCGGTCGTTCATCAGCTTCCAGCCCGGCGAACAACGCGCCTGCACCGGCTGCCACGAAAGCAAAACCGTCGCGCCCGTGCCCGCGCAACACACGGTTTCCATGGCCATGCTGCGCCCCGCCAGCGACCCGCAGCCGCCGCCATGGGGCGACCGGCCCGTTAGTTTCCTGCGCGACATCCAGCCCGTGCTCGACCGGAATTGCGCCGGTTGCCACAGCGGCTTGAAGCCGGCGGGCGGCGTGGATTTTTCCGGCGGCCTGATTTCGTTCGACGCCGCCGTGAGCGGCTACGGCCACAACCGCGCCTACGAGACGATTCTTGAGAAGAACCTCGTCTCCATTTCCGCCGTTCGCGCGCAGGACGCGAGCATCACGCCGCCGCTGGCCTACGGTTCGCACAAGAGCAGGCTCATTGCTTGCCTGACCGACGCCACCCATCGCGGCGCGGTGAAGCTGAGCGAAGACGACCGGCTGCGTCTGGTGATGTGGATAGACGCCAACGCGCCCTACCACGACCGCTTTGTCAACAAGCGCGCCGCCCGGCCCGCCTATGATCTCCCCGGCGACAGCGCGCTGATGAAGAGCCTGACCGAACTGCACGCGCGCCGTTGCGCCGCCTGCCACGAAGCGAAAACGGTGACGCGCATGGACTGGATCAATCTCCGCGCCCCGTCGCAGAGCCTTTTTCTGACAGGGCCGCTGGCCAAGGAAGCCGGCGGACGCGGCAAATGCAGCCAGCCGGTTTACGCGAGCCAGACCGACGCCGACTACCGCGCCGCCCGCGCGCTCGTCGAGGCCGCCGTCGTCAAGGCGTGGGCGGAACCCCGCCGCGATCTGGCGTCGGTGGAACGGCAACCGGCCAATTAGCGGTGACGCGCCGATAAAAACCCAATGAGACTGTGGCGAAATGACTTGAGCAAGGAACTGTTACATGCACAGGCGTGATTTTTTGGCGGCGGGTGTCGTCACGGCGATGGGACGGGTTGTTCCGCTGGCGGCTTCTGCGCTTTCCTTTGGCGCCGAGCCGGCCCGCGGGCCGGCGAAGCCATCGGACGCGCCCGAGCGCCTCGCGGGGATGACCCTGGCCCAACTTCGTGACGATTACCAAGACCGGCTGTTCAATCAATATCTGCCGTTTTGGGAAAAGGGAGCCGTGGACCGGCAGCACGGCGGGTTCCTGTGCGAACTCAACGACGACGGCTCGGTTGCCAACGACGAGAAATACATCTGGTATCAGGGCCGCGGTATCTGGGTCTATTCGTTCCTCTACAACGAATTTGGCCGCGACCCACGCTGGCTGGACATCGCCCGGCAGACGCGCGATTTCATGGTCAAGCACATGCACGCCGGCGGCGGCCAATGGAACCGGAAGGTCCGCCGCGACGGCTCCTTGTTGGAGGGCCTCGGCGGAAATGTTTTTGGCTGGCTCTTCGCCGCATTGGGGTTGGCGGAATATCATCGAGCCGCGGGCCAGCAGCAGGATCTCGACCTGGCGAAGGAGTCGTTGCGGGCGGCCATACAGGCTTACGACAGCCCCGACTACACCGACACGCACACCACGCAATATACCGGTCTGGACCTCGATCCGCGCGGCTTGCGCTCGCAGGCGCACTCGATGGTCACTCTCTGCATGCTGACCGGTTTGCTCTCCCGTCATCGCGACCCGCACCTGGAGGAAATCCAGCAACGGCACGTTGAGCTGATCATGCGCAAGTTCTGGAATCCGGAGCGCCGTATCGTCAACGAATTCCTGCGACACGATTACAGCCGCGCACCCGGCGCCGAAACGCACATGTTCGTCGGCCACACGATCGAGACGCTCTGGATTGTCATGACCGAGGCGCTGCGCCGGGGTGATCGGAAGTTGTTTGACGAAGCCGCCGGGCGCATCCGTCGCTTCCTGGAGCTGTGCTGGGACCCCGTCAACGATGGCTTGGGCGACGGCAACTTCCACGTCGTCGCCACGAAAAAGCATCCAGCCGGCCCGGAATACGACGTGAAGACCATGTGGGCGCACTGCGAGGCCATGATCGCTTGCATGATGGTCCTCGAACACACCGGCGCGGCGTGGGCCTGCGAATGGTATGAGCGCCTGCGCGCCTACACGCTGAAGGTGATGCCCGTGCCCGGCCACGGCGTCTGGCGTCAGGCCGTGGATCGTTCCGGCAAGGACCTGAAGCGTGTGGGCATAAGCAACAAGCGCAAGGACAACTTCCATCAGGCACGATACCTGATGCGGAACCTGTTGAGTCTGAAACGGATGATGTCCAGATAAGGCTTCCCCAGCCGCATCGCATGGTGTGTTTTTACTGTTGACGATCCATGCGAACTGATAGAGACTTTCGACGTATGAAAAAACGGCGTCTTGAATTCGTGGTGCCCGAGGCAACGACCCGTTCGCAGATGTTCGGCCAAGTTAGTCCCGACGAAGCGAGAGACGTTTCTCCTGAATGCGCCTGTGCCATTTGCGACTGCATGTGTGCGTGCTCGCAGTGCATGGGTGCAGTTCCGCGCCATCTCAGCGTCTTGGTCACGGAATCTCGCGAGCGCTGAGAGTAGCCTCGGATGCCAAGTGCCCAAAACTCGCCTCTTGGCGACAAGAAGGTGCAGGTTTCCCGTTTTGCTTTTGCCTATCGACGAAACGGAACGACCGCTCTATACCATTCCTTAATGCTCACGGTCGTCTTCCTTGATGACACGTCGTCTAAGTTTTTCAACAGTTTCAGAATTCCGACTTCGTTTTCAGAGGTGCTCGCCAAAACCGGTTTTGAAGCTGAGGAAGTTGAGCCGTTGTATGCGGCTCTAGCCAAGAATGGTTTCCTCGTGGACGGCCATGCCTCAGAAAGCGTGACGAGCTACTTCCCTAAGATCCCGGTCGATGTGGACATTCGGATGCTGTATGTCTTGCCAACAGATTCCTGCAATCTGCACTGCAAGTATTGTTTCTTGGAGAATTCGTTCGGAAGGAATTATCGGTTCGACCGCATGACCAGGCAGACGCTCATCAAGGGGCTTGACCTGTTCTTTCGGGTCTCAACTGGCACAGAGAATGACAAGAGGAAGATTTTGTTCTACGGTGGCGAACCTCTGTTGAACCGAGATGTTCTGATCGACGGAATCGAATATATTCGAACTCATCACGAATCTGCGCGGACTGATTGCAGCCTAATCACCAACGGCAGTCTGATTACAGAGGGATTCGCCCGCCGCATTCGAGATCTCGACGTGTCCGTGTCCGTGTCTCTTGATGGCAAGAGCGACGCTCACAACATGGTCCGCATTCATGCCGATGGCTCGGGCGCGTTTGATGAAGCCAGACATGGATTCAGCTTGCTCAACCGAGCAGGCGTGAAAAAACTCAGTCTATCGATCACGATCGGTTCACACAATGTGCGGGATCTCCCTGATCATGTCCAGTATCTCATGCGCGAATTCCCTGTTAAGAGCATTGGATTCAACATCATGACCGATCTGCCGGACCGAAAGAATCCTTGGGCTGTTGACATTGGCTTTGCGACCGAGCAAATGCTGAAGTGTTTTGAGATCCTGAGAGAGCGGGGGATCTACGAAGACAGAGTGATGAGGAAGTTGAGGCCCTTCGTTGAGAGGAAAATTCACTTGAGAGACTGTGGGGCCATTGGGAACCAAATTGTGTTGGCGCCGAACGGCGATATCGGCCCGTGCCAAGCATTTTTGTCATCGAGAGATTACTTCAATCATAACGTGAACGAGGGCGACATTGTTTTCACCGCTGACGAGGTCTACAAAGAGTGGGCAAGGCGCATGCCCCTGAAGATGTCCGTCTGTTCTGATTGCCCTGCGGTCGGTATCTGCGGCGGCGGTTGTCCCTACCAAGCGAGAATCACCAATGGTTCGATTTGGATGCTGGATGAGAGGATGTGCGCCCACAATAGGCTTTTCTTGGAATGGGCAATTTGGGACCTGTGGAGGAATTCTGCATGTGCGTAGTAGATCAAACACGGAGGAGCGGCGAGTGTGCGCAGAACCGGCTGCTTCTCGTATAAATCCGACGGTGATTCATGAAATTGACAGACTGCCTCAGCATCATTCAAACGGTCCTCTTGTTCGGAGGATTCCTTCTTGCTGCGAAACAGCTTTGGCTTCTAGCGAAGCAGGTAGAATTGATGAGCACGCAGATACATGACCAGCTTGATTGGTCTCGAAAGGAGGCCACTTTTCAATACATCGGGAAATTCCTGACCGACTTGCGTGAGGTAAACGCGAAGCTACAGCAAAAACTCGGCATCATGCGACATGACGGCAAGGCATTTGACACAAAAACGATTCAGGAGATGCTGAAAGACGCTGATACGCGGGTGCATATGTTCGAGCTTGTAGGTTTTTTTGAGCACATGGCGATTGGGATCGACACGAAATTCCTTGACGAATCTATTGCGCGCGAATCTTTGGAGAACGTAGTAAGGGCAACTTATAAGTCTGTGGTGCCATACATTGAGATTAGGAGGCAGGAAACCGGGAAGCAGGTCGCGACGAACTTCGAAAAGCTCGCGTCCCGCTGGGAAGTCGCATCGGAACGCACATGATTTAGTCAAATCGCGGCAAGGAGGCTACTATGAAACTGCATGAACCAGTAACGACACTGATGTTCTGCGTTTTGGCGACAGGCGCATTGACAGACCGCGTAGCCGCAGCCGAGCCGGCTGATGGCGACCATCTGCGCGGCGAGTTTTTGAAAATGTGCAACGCGGCTTGCGCGGAACTGAACACGCCGGAGCGGAAAGCGGCTTTCTACCACGACTCCTACGCGGTCCGGGCGCTGGCGGTGGCGTTCGATCTCACGGGCGAGCGGAAGTATCTCGATGTTTGCCGGCGGTGGTCGGACCGGATGATCGAGTATCAGAACGGCATGACACCCAAGGGCGCTTACTGGATGAATTACGACCGCAAGCCGGGCGAGACCCAGGGAGATTGGTATATCGGCGATAGTTCGAGTATCGCACTAGCCGTCCTGGCCACGGCGGTGCGCTGCGAGAACCCCGCCGACCGGCAGCGATACATGGACTCGGTGACGGCGTATGCGAAGCTGGTGATGGACAACTACGTCCGGCCAAGCGGCGGGATCACCGATGGTCTCTGGAAGACGTTCGACGGCGAATGGTGGTGCTCATCGGGCATCTTCGGCTCGCTGGCATTCCTGCTCCACGCGGAGACGGGTAACGAGAAATACCTGAAGGTCGGCCTCGGCGCACTGGACTGGCTCAACAAGATGGATTTTCGCAAGGCCGAATACATCAACTTCAAGGAGGCGGCCCCGGCGGTGGTGATGTATGTCTTCGAGGGTTTTTCGGCGGGCATGGCGCGCCTCGATCAGCAAAGTCCGCTCGGCAAGGCGAGTGTCGCGCACATTCGCGCGGCGTTGGAGTGGATGCGCGAGAACCAGCGCGGTTGCGGCGCCAACGGCCCCTGGGATTACGAGAAGCAGTGGGGTTGCAAACTCGGCGGCCTTCCGTTCCATCAATACGTCTATTCCCGTTATCTGCCCGACGGCGCGGCCATTGCCAATGCCGGCGATCAGGAACTGCAGTATCTAGGCAGCCGGGTTTTCGCGGCCGGCGGGCCGAAGCTGACGCAGTTGGTCTGCTTCACGATGATGTCCTGCGCCGAGAAACTCCGTCCCGGCGCGCTCTACCGGCAGGCGAAAAAGTAGCCGCGCCACTCCGTGACGCGACGACCTGCGGCAACCTACAAACCGCTTGACCGGCGCGACACGGCGAGTGGGCATGCATCTCCATAAGTAGAGACCGCCATGAATGTGCGTTGTCCGCTTCGCCGGGTCGGCACTTTGTCTGAAAGCGCAGATGCCGCGGCCATCACATGGGCTCTGTAGTGGTGTCCCTGTTTTGAAATCCGGCCGTCCAAGGGCCTAGGAAAATTCCCTAGGCTGAAATAGGGGGATTGCCGATAGCGAAAACAGGCGCGGCAGGAGAGAGTAGGCTTCTTCCACTGTTCTTGCGCCCCAAGTTGGATCCATCCATCCTGCAAGAAACACGGGGCATGTTGAGGCGATAATGAAACGATAGGCTGAGGATGACTGAATCCACGCGTTGCGCAAGGTTGACACCCCATTCCCGTTGCTTTGCGACCCGTGCGGCCGCCGTTGCTTCGTTTCCGATCCGATCTAAAGACCCTTCAACCAACAGAGCAAGAACCGCGCCAAAAAGAGCGTTTTCTCGGGCGTTTTTTCACAAAAATCGCAAGATAAAATTCCGCAGACCTCACGTTGAGGCGCTTTTTTTGGACGATGTGCGGGTTCATCAGAATTTGCGTATGATGCCAGTGAGGGAGGCCGGTATCGCCGGTCGCGTTTGGACGATGGAAGAAATCGCGGCCTTGCTCGATTGAATTCAAACCAAACCACCGCTAACGAACTCCCTCCCATTCATCCACGTCCCTGTCCAATTCCAGATCAGGACACGGCCGACTTTGCAAACTACACCATGCGATGAGTCAACGCGCTATCCTGGCAGCGATTGACAGCCTTGATGGGGGGCGTAAATTTTGTCACCGAGTTGCAGATGGAGAGAGGAAGAAAAAAAGCGCGCAAGAAAGCGCGCACCGAACAATGAGAGGAAGGAGGACCCCACAACATGAGAGGAAAGACATCCCCGAGTCGCAGTTACCGAGTGCGGTTGCCGAGTCGCAGTTGTGCAGGAGGAAGGAGCGCGCGGGAACCCGCGTACCAACCAAGAGAGAGGGAGGACCGAATCACATGAGCAGGACAATATCTGCGTTTCGTAGTTTCATTACTGGAGTTGTCGCCGTCGGCGTAGTCAGTTCGGCATTTGCCCAGTTGCCCGGCGCCATCTTTACCACGGACAGCACCTGTAGCGGTGTTGACCTCAACATCTACACGTCCAAACTGGACGTTCACATTGACGGTGGGCCGTCCCATCCCGGAGCGGCGAGCCTTCCGGACGGTTCGTATTACGTCCAAGTGACCGACCCCAGCGGCGCCGTTCTTTTGGGCACCAGCATTGGCACCGGCGACCCCAAACCATTCGTCGTCGCGAACGGTGCGCCGCTTGATTGCTACCAATTGTGGGCCATCGTGATTAAAGGCAGCGACGGCACACAGGGGTATGACGACACGCCGAATAACGGCAACGAGTATAAGGTCTGGGTCAGCACCGACCCGACGTTCACCAACAGCAGCACCAAGACCGATAACTTCAAGGCGTTTCTATCGGGCGGCGGTGGTGGCGGTGGTGGCGGGTTGAACGCAGTTCTCGGTGGCGCCAAATACGACGACTGCAACGGGAATGGGAAGCTCGATCTCGGCGAACACGCCCTGGCGGGGTGGACCATCCAGTTGTATAAGGACGGCGTTCTGGTGGCTACCACGGTCACCACGACGGGCGGTTATTCGTTCCCGGTCAGTGATCCGGGAACCTATACCATCTGTGAGGTGCAGCAGACTGGCTATCTCCAGACCGGGCCGGCGCCGGGCACGGTGGCAGACACCTTTGCGACCGCGGATACCAACATGTGTTGGTCCATCGTGATCTCATCGGCCAACACCGACCAGGTCTTTGGCGATCTGAACTTTTTCAATCGGCATAACCTGGAGGTTACCGCCCACAAGTTCTACGACGCCAACGTCAACGGAGTGGACGACGACAACCTGCCCATCCAGGGCTGGGAGTTCACGCTTGCCGGCGTGGACATCAACAGCAACGTCGTGTCCCGGGTCGGGATCACCGATGCCAGCGGCAACGTTACGTTCGACAAATTGCTGGCGGGCGACTACACCCTGGCAGAAAACAAACCGCTGGAAAGCGGCTGGATGGCCACCACTGCGGATGCCGTTGTCTTTACGCTCCAGTGCGACAGCGCCAACACGAACTTTGTGTTCGGCAACGTTTGTCTGGGCTCCGGCGGCGGACTCACGATAGGGTTCTGGTCGAACAAGAACGGGCTCAAAATCCTGAACGCCAGCGGGGCGGCGGATTTGACGTTGCTCGATGGCTTGAACTTGCGTAATGCCAACGGGAGCAACTTCGACCCGGCCACCTACAAGGCGTTCCAGAGCTGGATATTGAACGCCAATGCGGTCAACATGGCCTACATGTTGTCGGCGCAACTGGCCGCGATGGAACTGAACGTGGCGTCCAAGTCCGTCAGCAGCAGCAGTGTGGTCTATGCCCCCGGCTGCGGCAACATGGGAGCGAACAATAACTTCATTACCATTGCCGACCTGATGAACGCCGCGAACACGTCGTTGTTCAACTACGGCTACACGCCGAGCGGCAACACGAATCGCGTGATGCAGCAATGCCTGGAGTCTTGTCTGGACAACGCGAACAACAACCAAACCTTCGTGCACACGGACATCTGCCCGTTCACCTTCCCGCCGTTGCCGTAAGGCAGGCAGGAGTGTCTGGACGCGCTGAGTTCAGAGACGAAGCAACAAAAAGAGTCCGCCGGCGGGAGCGGGAAGTGGCTCCGCCGGCGGACTTGTTGTCGCTGCGGCCAGGCCGCGAGGGGGGGACACGGCCCGCTGCGACGACTTATTTGTTAACCGTCACCACCTGTGACGCGCCCTCATTGCCCGCCGCGTCATACGCGAACGCCTGCAAGGTGTGAGCGCCGCGCGCCACCTTGCCGGTATTCCAACTGAACACGGGCGCGGAGGAGGTGCTGGACGCGAAGAATTTCCCATCAATGAACAGGTCCACACGCGTCACGCCAACATTGTCGGTGGCGGTGACGTAGATTTTTTGCGACTTGGCGCTGACGGTGGCGCCGTTGACCGGCGAGGTGATCAGCGCGGACGGCGGCGTCGTGTCGGCCACGCCGTTCTGCACCGTCACCGACACGGAGGCGGAGACGCCGCAGTTGCCCGCCGCGTCGTAGGCTTTGGCCACCAGCGTGCACGACCCGTTGGCCGCACCGGCCGTGTCCCACGAGAAGCTCCAGGACGATGCGGTGTCGGTGCCGGCGAGCGTGCCGTTGACGTAGAGTTCCACTTTTGTGACGCCGACATTGTCCGAAGCGCTGACGTTCACGGTCACGACGCCGGAAACCGTGCTGCCGGCGGTTGGAGCGGTGATCGTGGCCGTGGGAGGCGAGGTGTCGCCACCCGACGCGCCGACGGCTCCGAGAAGCGCTTCGTAGGCGTTGACTTTTCCGTGGCCAAAGTAAACGTCATAACCGGCCGCCCCAAGATCGATGGCGGTGGTCTCAAGGATACTGACGATCTGGGAGTTCGACAACTGCGGATTGGCCGAGGCCATGAGCGCGGCCACGCCCGCCACAATCGGGCTGGAAAACGACGTGCCCGAGTCCGAGGCGTACCCGGAGCTGGCCGAGGTGCTGGTGGTCCAAATCCCCTGTCCTGGCGCCGCCAGCGACACATACGAGCCGTAGCTCGACCAGGAGCACAGCGTGTCGTCGGTGTTCAACGCCGTCACGCCAATCACGTGGTTGCACGCCGCCGGATACTCCGGCGCGTTGTTGCCCGCGTTGCCCGCGGAGGCGACGATGACCAGGTTCTTGCTCCACGCGTAGTCCACCGCGCTTTGCAGCGTGCTGGAGGAACTGGTGCCGGCAAGGCTGACGTTGATCACGCGCGCCCCGTGATCGGCGGCGTAGCTAATGGCGCTGGCGATGGCCGAGTACTGCGCGTTACCGGTCGAATCGGTCACCTTGATGGGCAGGATCAAGCTGCCCCAGGATATGCCGGCCACCCCTGTGCCGTTGTTGCTGTCGGCGGCAATGATGCCGGACACCCCCGTGCCGTGGCCGATGGCATCCGATGTGTCGGTGTTGTTGGCGTAGAAGTTATAGCCGGGCAGGACCTTGCCCACCAGGTCCGGGTGGTTCGCCATCACGCCGGAGTCCACGACCGCCACCACGATGCTCGAGCTGCCTGTGCAGAGGTCCCACGCCTGCGGGGCAGATATGTCCGCCAAGTGCCACTCGTAACCGTACGTGTAATACGGATCGTTGGGTGTGAGGTTTATCCCCGCGATGCCGTCCTTTTCCGCAAACTCAATGTTCGGATCGTGCGCGAGCGCCCGCAGCACGGTCTCCAACTGGTCCGCCTGCACGTGCAGGACCCGGACGTTCAATTGCCGGAGCACGTCGTGTTGCATGGCCCTTTGGCGGGCGAACAGCGCCTGCAACGTCGTTTCCGCCACGCCGGCCTTGGGTTTCACCAGAATGTGGTCTGGCGCAAACGCGGGCGCCGCTGCGTGTGCTGCGAACGGGCTTCCCACCGCAAGAAATGCTGCCAACCAAAGCGCGCGCGCCCAAGCCTTCTTATGCTTGTTGTCCGCCGCGCCCACCGACTGCTTCCGATCCGACAAACTTCCCATTTTGCGATCCATACTGTTTCCCCTCATTCGCGACCAACCCCTCGGGCCGATTGGGCCATGTCGCATCACTCGGACAGTCCATCCCTGCCACACTTGGTAACACGAATCATGTCAGGAACCGCGACGCCGTGTCAGGAGTTTCCGAGGGGAATTTCCCTGACAATTTTTGCCTCGCGAGACAAACGGGGAAAAGTCCTGTTTGCAAACTGCTTGACCGGCGCGACACGGCGAGTGAGCATGACATTTCCACAATCGGAGACACGCTATGAGCATGAATTGGTCGCGTCGTCAGTTTCTCAAGCACGCCTGCCACGGTGCCGCGGTGGCGCCTTTTATCCTCCATGCAAGACGCGCAGGCGCGGCGCCGGCCAACGAGCGCATCACGATGGCCTGCATCGGCGTCGGCAACCAGGGCGGCCACGACACGCGCATGTTCCTGTCCGACCCGCGCGTGCAGATCGTCGCCTCGTGCGACGTGGACCTCGCCCGCGCCAAGGCGATGGCCGCCACCATCGAGGGCCGTTACGCGAAGCAAACCGGCGGCGGTTACAAAGGCTGCGCGGTCACGCAGGATTTCCGCGAGTTGATCGCGCGCGGCGACATTGACACGGTGATGATTGCCGCGCCGGACCACAACCACGCGGTCATCGCCATCGCCGCCGCCCGCGTCGGCAAGGACATTTATTGCGAGAAACCGCTCGCCTACACGGTCGCCGAGGGCCGCGCCATCGTCGAGACGGTCAAGCGCCACGGCCGGGTGCTGCAAACCGGCACGCAGCGGCGGTCGGTGCCGATGTTTCGCAACGGTTGCGAACTGGTGCGCAACGGCCGCATCGGGAAACTGAAAGTCGTGCGTTGCATTCCGGGCAGAGGGTTTGGCATACGCGGCACGTTCACCGGCCAGGAACCGCCGGAGCCGGTGCCGGGGGATTTCAACTACGACCTCTGGCTCGGCCCGGCGCCGTGGATGCCTTATACGGCGGCACGCTGCCACTTCAACTTCCGGTGGATTCTCGATTACGGCGAAGGCTACATCAGCGACAACGGCGTGCACGCCGTGGACCTCGCCACGTGGGGCATGGGCGTGGACCTTACCGGGCCGGTGCACGTTGACGGCAAGGCCACCTTCCCGACCAGCGGCATCTACGACGCGCCGACGGACTTCGAGATCACCTTCCGCTACGCAAACGGCATGCGGTTGGAGTTGGTGAGCGGTGGGGAGTTTGGCGTGCAGTTCGAAGGCAGTGACGGCTGGCTGCACATGGGCGGATGGAGTGTCACGGCCAGTTCGGACGAAATCCTGAACTCCGTCATTCGTCCCGGCGAATATCGCGTTCGCACAGGCTCTCTCCACCACGCCGATTTCATTGATTGCGTCCTGTCCCGCCGGCTGCCGGCCACGCACGCCGAGCTGGGCCAGCGCGCCGCGAGTGTCTGCCATCTCGGCTACATCTCGTGCCGCCTCGGCCGGTCGCTGAAGTGGGACCCGGCGCGGGAGATTTTCCCCGACGACACCGACGCAAACCGGTTGTTGTCGCGGGCGATGCGCGCGCCGTGGAATATCTAGCATTGCCGGGATTGAGTGGAGAGAAGAACGCACCCGCAGTCGAAAGCCTTCGGGTGCGGTAGCTGCTACGGGCGGTTGTTTGTCACGGCGTGAGCCGGCATGTTCGTATAACCAAAATGAAGATAAAAACTCTCTGTTGCACCATCGGCCCGGTCTTTTTGCTTGGGGCGGCGATTTCCAACGCGGCATGGCAAGTTTGGACCGTTCAAGAGACGGTGCACGTGTTGCGCGACACACCCCCGGATAAGGCGAAGGACGTCGCGCTCGTCGGCGCGCGCAATGAATGGGTGAGCTTTCAGATTCTGACGCGCTCCGACGCGGCCGTGAAAGGCATCAACGTGGAGCCGGGCGATTTGAAAGGGCCGCGCGGCGCGGTCATCCGGGCCGCCGCCGCGGTGCTGTATCGGCAGCACCAACTGGAACTGACGTTGCCAAGCTGCCGCAACGATAACTTCAAACCCGGTTGGTATCCCGATGCGTTGATTCCGTTCCGCCATCCGCTGACGAAACAGCCGCTCGGCGAAGCGCGATTCAAGGCCGTGCCGTTCGACCTGCCGGCCGACGAGACACACGGCTTCTGGGTGGATATCCTCGTTCCAGCCGACGCGAAGCCGGGGAAGTATCGCGGCGCCTATCGCGTCACCGCCGACGGTCGCGACGCGTCGAAAATCGCGGTGGAAATGACGGTATGGGATTTCGAACTGCCACGCGTGTCCACGCTTCAGACGGCGCTCGGCACGCCCGCCGATCGGTTGCACAGTTACTACGCGAAGCGCGCCAAAGCCGGCAAGGAACCGGAGCCCAAGGACTGGGATGCGGTCGAGGCACAAGTCGCCGACGAACTCAGCCGCCATCGCATCAACGCAACGCCGCCCTCGGCGCTGCTGACGCCGCAGAAAGAAGCCGACGGCTCGTATCGCTTCACGGCCGGGCAGGCGGATGCGCTGAGGAAGTTCGTGGACACTTACCACGTCAACGCGCTCCAGACGCCGCACCCGCGCAGCGTCGTCAAAGACCCCGACACCGAGCGCGACAGGTTGCACGCGTGGTTGAAGAGCTTCGACCGGCTGGCTGCGGACTTGAATCGGCCCTTCGTGACGTTCTTCACCTACCTCAAAGATGAACCGAATACCGAAGAGGAATACCGCTACGTCCAGAAGTGGGGGCCGGCGGTCCGCGCGGCCAAATCGGTGGTCAAGGTGATGGTGGTCGAGCAGACGAAGACGCAAGATCCCAAGTGGGGCGATCTCAATGGCGCGGTGGACATCTGGTGCCCGCTTTTTCCGCTGCACGACGAGGAAACGGCCGCGCAACGCCGCGCGCTCGGCGAAACGATCTGGACCTACACGGCGCTTTGCCAGCGCGCCCCGACGCCGTGGTGGCAGATCGATTTCCCGTTGCTGAACTATCGCGTGCCGTCGTGGATCGCGTGGCGCTACCATATGTGCGGCCTGCTCTACTGGGGCGGCATGTCGTATTGGTCGGGTGTTGACGACCTCTGGACCGACCCGAAGACGCTCGACCGCCGCAAGAACGGCAAAGGCTCGCTCTATCAAGGCGAAGGCACGCTGGTCTATCCGGGCCGCGCCGCCGGCTACGATGGCATTGCGCCGAGCCTGCGCCTGAAGGCGTTGCGCGATGGCATCCAGGACTACGAGTATCTCGCCATCCTCGAACGCGCCGGCCTTGGCGACGAAGCGCGCAAGGTCGTCCTGCCGCTGGCCGGATCGTGGTTCAACTGGGAGAAGGACCCGGCCGCCTACGACAAGGCGCGTGCGACACTGGCGGCGATGATTGTGAAGGCGAAAAAGAAATGAAACGGCGAATTTTAATCTGTGCAGCTTTGATCAGCCTGCAAATGGCGGCCGCGCAGGAAATCCCCACGGTGGCTGGCTGGCAGATTGCCCTGCCAACGCCGGGCACGCATCGCGTTTGCGTGGACTTGAGCGCGCCGCGCGCGGGCAAGGGCTGTGGCAAGATTGTCGGCGCGACTTCCGAGAACGACGCGCGCGGTTGTTTCATCCAGGAGTTTTACAAGAAGACCGCCGTCAAACCCGGCTGCGCTTATCGCTATGCCATCAGCTATCGCACGGAGCCGCAGATGGAAGGCCGCGCCGCCTTCTTGATGGATTGCTACACCGCCGAGGGTGAGAAAAGCCACAAGACGCTCGTCTCCGAAAAACTCGCGGCCAGTCCGGAGTGGAAGACGTTGTCAGACGAAGTCCTCGTTCCCGAAAAAGTCGTGCGCGTGCGGATGCTGCTCTACCTGCACGGCAAGGGAACGGCGTGGTTCGACGACGCATTTTTTGGCGACGCGTCCGCCAGCGCGCCGAACCTGCTGAAAAACGGCGGGCTGGAGCCGCCCAACTCCTATGTGTTCGACCTCGCGCCGGAAAAGGGCGCGGGCCGCGTGAAACTGGCGGCGGATTTTGACAACGGCACGCTCGGCAAGGTGAAGGAGATCGCTTCGGACGAGTTCTACGTTTACGCTTCCGCGCAGGACAAGCCGCATTCGCCCTTCCTCTGGTTCCACTTCCGCGTCGAGGGCTGCGAGGGCCGCGAGGTCACGTTCCACGTCAACACAGCGCCGTTTGCGCGCGACAACACGGGCGGCAACGGCACGCGCTCGCCGGTGATGAGCTATGACGGCGACACCTGGACCGGCATCGAGGACAAATCGTGGAATGACGACGGCACGGTGCTGACGTTCAAGCAACGGTTCACGCGCTCGCCCGCGTGGGTGGCGTCGTTTTATCCGTTCACGGCGGATCACATCACGCGGTTCATCGCGCAACAGCAGGGCAACCCGTTTTTTTCGTCCCGCGTGCTCGGCAAGACGAAGCAGGGCCGCGACCTGCGGACGTATGCGATCACCGACGCCGCCGTGCCGGAAGCGGACAAGCGCGTCATCATCTTCACGACGCTCCAGCACGATCTGGAGACATCCGGCGCGATGGCGCAGGAAGGCCTCTGCCGGTTTCTGCTCTCCGACGACCCGCGCGCCGCGAAGCTGCGCCGCGCGTTTGTCTTCTACATCGTGCCGCAGATGAACCCCGACGGCATCGCCGCCGGCAACATGTATAGCCCGGTGGACAACCTGAATCGCCAGTGGGGCCTCGGCACGATGCCGGAGACGACGACCGTCGAGAAGTTCGCGCGCGAGCTGGCGGCGCGTGGCCGCAAGATCGAGCTGTTCATGGATTTCCACGGCTGGTGCACGCCGGAGCGCACGACGCTCTTCATGACCTACGGCAAAGAGATATCCGACGAGGCGACCGAGCATGATGCGTTGCGGCTGGCCGATACGATCAAGCGGCGGCTCAGCGGCAAAGTCTCCACGACTGTCTGGCGCAAGCGAACTGAGACGGTGACCGGGATCACCTCCGACGTGCGGCGGCTGGCGCCGGGTTGGATGAAGTTCGAAGGCGGCGCGCGCCTGGCCTACTCGATCGAGATTTTCGGCGAAGGCGAATGCACGCAGGAGCAGTATTTCGCGTGGGGCCGCAGCTTCGCCGAGGGCATGGCGGAGTTCTTCGGGTTCTGAGGTGTGATGGAAGCGCACCTCGATTGTTAGGCGAGTCGAAGAAACGGACTTGGAAGTCCGTTCTACTTTTTGGCGTGCGCGCAGAATCGTAGAACGGACTTCCAAGTCCGTTTCCCCAATCCACCAATAAACTGGAATTCATCCCTTGAAGAGTTCCGTCTTGTGCGGCCGGGGCGGGAGGCGTAAGAACGGCGTCACCATGAAATCCAAAATTTCCTTCTCATTCGTGGCCGCCCTCCTGTGTGTTTGGACGGTCCAGGCAGCCGACGATCTCCCCAAAACGTTGATGACCGAGCGCGGCAAACTGCTTTGCAGCGAGGACTTCGCCACGCTCGACGCCAAGACCTGGCACGCCGCCAAAGGCCAGTGGGAAATCGCCGGCGGCGGACTCAAGGGCTGCGAGGTCGCGTCGGACAAGCATCCCGCCGTCATCCGCCGCCAGTTTCCGTTCAAGGACGCCGTCATCCAGTTCGACGTGCAGGTCAACGGCTGCAAACAGACCACGTTCAGCATCAACGAGGCCAAGGCGCACCTCGCCCGCGCGTTGTTCACGCCGGCCGGTTTCTCGGCGCAGAAGGATTCCCAGGATCACGGCGCCACGGACAAGGCGGTGCGGTTCGCGACCCTCGCGTCGCCGATGAAGCCGGGCGAGTGGCACACGGTGGTCATCGAGTTTCTGGGCGAGGAGATGGTGACGACGATGGACGGCAAGACCATCGCCGGCACGCAACCGGTGCTGGGCCACGAGAAGGCGAACTTCGGTTTTACCGTCGCCGGTGAATCCGCCACCTACCGCAACCTGCGCGTCTGGGAAGCGAAGCCAAATCCGGCGTGGGAGCAGAACAAGAAGGAAATCACCGATGCGAAGAAATAAGCAAGACGGTGCTGCTGCAACGCACTATGCGGCTTGGTGGTTGAAAACTGGTTGCAAGGATGTTCCGAGATAACCGTTTGTTGAACGCGAAAATGTTGTCCATTTTCAGATTAAAACTCTCATAATAGATGGTCGCTACAATGAACAAATACCTTGGCGACATTTTAGCATGTGTAATAGTAGCCGTTGTATTTATGGCTAATGGAAAACTGGATGCCTCTTGCGGGTTGGGGCGTCTCTCATACTTTAATTGGTTTCTCGGCGGGTGTTTGAGTTCGATGCTATTATCGATATTCGTGGTAAGAGATTTTTTGTTTTTTGGTGTGTTTCGCTTCCTTATCTCGCTAGGCATCTGCTTTTTGGGAGCGTACTTTACATGGCGTTTCAGACCGAAAAATTCTGGTCACTGAAATCTGTATAGCGTAGCGGTGGCGTAATCAGAAACGCTCGGCGCGTTATTAAAAAGACGCTACCAAAGGGTGGCGGCGTGCTATCGAGATCGTGACTGACAATTCCGGCGTTGGACCAAATCGCACCGCCATCAATTTCCCGCCGCGCTCTTCACGCAGCGGAAACCATACACGTCGTAGCCGAGGCAGACATCGGGCAGGCCGGGGGCGTCGGCGGCGCGAAACCATGAGGTGCACTTCTCCGGCGGACTGTTCCAACTGCCGCCGCGGATGACGCGCTTCGGAGCCTGATCGGGACCGCGCGGGTCTTTGGCCGGGCTGCTCGCATAGTAGTCGGCGGCGTAGAAATCGTTGCACCATTCGGCGACATTGCCGTGCATGTCGTGGAGGCCCCACGCGTTCGGCGGTTTCGCGCCGACCGGATGCGTCTTTTTCTCCGAGTTGCCCTTGAACCAGCCGAAGGACTTGAGCTGCGCCGCGTCGTCGCCAAACGAATACGCGGTGGACGTACCGGCGCGGCAGGCGTATTCCCACTCCGCCTCGGTCGGCAGGCGGTAGCCGTTCGCGGAGAAGTCGCACTGCCACGTCGTCTCGTCGTAGCAGGGCTTGAGGTTCTCGGCGCGCGAGCGGGCGTTGCAGTATTTCACGGCCTGCGTCCAACGCACTTGCTCGACCGGGTTTTCGTCGCCTTCAAACTTGGAAATGTTCACGCCCATCAGATCCTCGTAGGACTTTTGCGCCACCTCGCGCGTGTCCATGTAGAACGCGCTGACGGAAACCTTGTGCGCGGGTTTGACGTCGTCGGCACCCGCCGCGCTGCCCATCGTGAACGTTCCCGCCGGGATCAGCGCCATCTCCGCATTTGGCATCTTGACGATCTTGGCGGCCTGAACCGGCTGCGGCGCGTCCGCCGTGGGTTGCCCGCAGGAGAGCGCGAGGCTGATCGCGCCGATGATCAAGAACAAGCCGGGTAGTTTGTTTTTCATGGTGAGAGCGGTTTCAAATGCGATGGAAGAGAGGCAAAATCATTGGTGGCAAAATCATGATTTTGCCACCAATGATTTTGCCCTTCGTGCTTTTTGTGTTCTTTTTGCGACCATTCACTTTCGTGCTCTAATCCGCTGCTGCGCTTTCGTGGCCGAAGGCGCAATAGAGCACCTCCATCGTCCGCTGCCGCATCTCACGCGCAAACTCGAATGCCGCGTCGTCCTTCGCCTCCGTCATCCGGATGCCGGCGCGCTGGCGCAGCCGCTTGCTGAACATGCGGAACTCGCCGATGGCGGCGTCCTGGTTGCCGCCCACCGTGCGCGTGTCGCGGCCGATTTGCTTGATCTTCTCCAGCTTCTTTTCGTGGTCCTCGTTGCTGTCAATCAGCGGGATGACCTTGTCAATCAGCACGCGCGCCGAGGCCGGCGTGCGTTCGTCGAGCTTGTGCTTCTCGTAAATTTTGCCGAACTCGGCGAGATAACCGTCGAACTCGTCCGCTAGCGCGGCCAGTTGCGGCTTGTCGGCCTTGGTCTTGGCCAGCCAGGCGTGGGTCTTCCTGCCCCAATCGAGAAACTCGTTCATCCGGCTGCGGATGTTGATGACGAAGTTATGCATCGCGTCCAGTCGCTCCAGCAGAAGCGCCTTCTTCGCCTTTTCCTCGCCGGCGTCGAAGATTTTCTCATATTCGCCGGTGACGGCGCACGTGGCCGGCCATTTGTCGCGTTCGACGTGCTGGATCTTGAGATCGTCCGGCAGCGAGGCTTTCGGTGTGCCTTCGAGCGCCGCGGCCAGCACATCCATCGCGCCAAACGCGCCCTCCGGACTGCCGTCCAGCGTGACGAACGGGTAAATCACCGCCGAGCGGTCGTTGTCATATTGGATGTCGGGCGTGCCGTCGAACTTCGTCTTGCGCAGGAAGCAGGTGTCGCCCTCGATGCAGGGCGGATACGCGAAACTTCCGCGCGCCGAGGTCCAGATGGTCCGCGCCTTCCGCAACTCGAAGCCGATGCCTTCATACTCATTCTTGCCCTTGCGGATGGGGCATTTCCACGAGTCGGTCAGCCCGTCCGTCCGCTGGTATTCGGCGCGCCACTGCGCGCGGAACGGCACCTTCCAGTCCAGCTTCTTGTCCTTCACCGGATCGAGATCGCCCTGGCGTTGCTCGTGCCAGATGTCGGGCGCCGCCAGCACGGCCACCCAGAGCGCGGTGCCCTTGTCTTTTGGAAACTCAAGCTCCGCCGCCGTGATGGCGCGGGCGGCGCCGGAACCGTCGAGGTCGAGATTCACCCGCTGGCTCGCGGAGGACCAGACGCTCATGACGATGGCGTTGCGATCTTCAAGCAACTCCACCAACATGTGCTCGCTCGGAAACCGCAACCGCGCGGCTTGGGCGTCGCTGGCGCTGATGAACAGGTCGCCGCAAAATGGATCGGGCAGCACGGCGTATTTGGCCCGCGCCTCAACCAGGATTTTCTCCGCACCAACGCCGGCTTCCGTGGCGATGATCGGCTGGTTGCGTTTGACAGTATAGCGCGTCGCGATTTTTTTGCCTGCTTCCGTGGTCGCGTTTGCTTCCAGAACAATTCTTCGCAACGAGTTCTCGATCACCTTGAAAGAATCCACCGCCCGGGTCTTGTCGCCGTTCGCAGCCGCCGTCACGAGTGTCGGTCCCTGGACCATTTGCTCGCCGAGCCGGTAGTAACATTCCGGTCCCTTTGCTCCTTTGCGCAGGACCAGCGCGAGAAAACTGTTCGCCGCACAGACATCGCCTTTGCAGACAGCGTCGCTCTGGCCCGCGGCGATTTCGGTCCAACCGGTTCGCTTCGCCACCGCTTCGCCGGAGAGCGGGGCAGGGGATGATGCCGCCGTGTCGAACAGGCGCGCCGTCTCCGCCGTGTTTTCTTTTTGCGCAAGTTGTTTGAAAGGCACGTAGTCGCCTTCGTAGAGCCGGAACATGTCCGCGCGGTATTCGCAGTTCGGCTGCGCGCACTCGATGTAAGCGAACCATCCTTCGGGATAATCTTTCCCGGCCTTGAAGGTGTGGTGAAGCTCCGTCCAGTCGGCGCTGCCCAACGTGACTGTTTCGCCCGCCGTCACGCCGTCGTAAGGTTTGGCGTGGCGTTCGATTCGCAGATACACCGTCACCGGTTCCTTCGCGGCCTTGGCCATCACAGCGAAGGTGTAGGTCTTTCCATTCTTGCCGCCGGCCACGATCTGCCCGAACTGCGTGCCCCAGCTCTTCACCGCGCCGATGGTCACCCGCGCGCTGCGGTCGCCTGCCGCCGCGTCCGCGTTGTCCACCGCGAACTGGCAGACCGTGCCGTCACCTTTGTCCACGTGCCAACCGTCGGTGTCGGTGCTGCGCTTCTCGAAGCTGGGATTGGCAAAAAAGTTTTCCGCGGCCATCGAAATCGGCGCGCTCTGGAAAGCGAACGCCAACCACAAAACGACGACCGCACCCTGTCGAATGACACGATTAATCACAGTTGGTCCTTTGAAGTGTAAAACCCACCATGGCTGCGAGCAGTCTGAAAACATGCGCTGACCGGTTGGCCCGTATTCAGGACTTCTGCCGCTTGACGATGATCAGGTAGCTTTTCTTGCCCGGCTCGGCGACAAAGTCTTTGGGCCGGTCCTCGGCGTTGCCGGTGGTGGTGACGCACCAGAGCAGCGTGTCGCCATCGATCTTGAAGATGCCGGGAAAGACCTTGCCCTTGGTGTTGGTGCCATCCATGCATTTGCCGTCCTCGGAAATCTTGACCTCTCCCTCGCCGACGGGTTTTTCTTCGGGCAGCCGCTTGCCGTTGACGTGGTTGTCCTTGAAGATCAGCTCCAGCGCGACGCCCTTGGCGGGGTCGTCGCCTTTGCCTTCGCTGTATCTCGTGCCGCGCCAGGTGCCTTGGAGCGCCGTGGCGTCGGCGGCGGGTGAAGTTCCGGGCAGCAGCAGGAGCAGCCCGAGACCCGCGGCCAGCGCCGTTCCCGGCAGGAATGAAATGACGGAGTGTTTCATGGGAGGTGTCCTTGTTATCGAAATGACAGAGGCATCGTTATTCGCCGGCTGGCAATCGCGCTTTTCCGCGACGCCGCCCGGCGCCGGAGTCGTGCGTTCGCCTTGCCGACCATGTGTAACACTATGCCAGCGCGCCGGCCTCTTGGCAAAGTCAATCGGTTGCAAGAAATCCAGTCGTTCCAGAGGCGCGCTCGTCGGGAAGGCATTCATGTTCGCCCCTCTTCAGACGCCGGCTCGACCCATGTCCACATGGAGCCCGCCGGCATTCGCTTCGACGGGCTGGCTGCCCTGAGAGTTTGCAGGACAGGCATGTGTTTTTCGATGGCATTGGGGGCGGCATCCATTTACTCTCGCGCGAGGCGGAATGATGAAGGCGAAAATCCTAATTGTGGACGATGATTCCGCGGCGGTGGAGGCTACCGAGGATGTGTTGACGGTCGGCGGACATCAGGTCTTCTCGGCCAACAACGGGGTGGATGCGCTCAGGTTGGCAGAGGAACTACAGCCGGATCTGATCTTTCTGGATGTGAAGATGCCGGAGATGGACGGTTTCGAGGTTTGCCGCCGTCTCCGCGAAAATCCAAAAACATCGCGCGTGCCCATCATCATGCTCACGGGGCAGACGTCGGTGGAAGAGAAGGTCAAAGGTCTGGAAGTCGGGGCGGATGATTATCTGACGAAGCCGTTTCAGCGGATTGAGCTGGAGGCGCGCGTGAAGATGCTGTTGCGCAGGACGGCCAGTCATTCCGTGGAAAAGGCGGAACCGGCATTCAGCGGCAAGACCATCGCGGTCTATTCGTTGCGCGGCGGCACGGGAGTATCCACGGTGGCGACGAACCTGGCGGCCGGCCTGGCGCAATTGTGGGGATGCCCGACGGTGCTGGCCGACCTTGTGCCGGCGGGCGGGCAGGGCGGCTTGATGTTGAATCTTTTGCCCCGTTACACATGGGCTGACATTGCCGACAAACCCTTGTCGGACATTGACGGGGATTTGGTTGGCACCCTGTTGACACAACACACGAGCGGCGCGTTCCTGCTCGCCTCTCCGCGGTTCGCCAAGATCATGAACCATCTGACCGTGCAGCAGATCTCCTTGGTATTGTCCTTGTTGAGCCGGCGGTATCACTATGTCGTGCTGGACCTGCCGCACGATTGCCGCGAGGCCACCGTGGCGGCCTTGAAAGCATCGCAGGAAGTGCTCTTGTTGCTGACGCCCGATCTGGCCTCGGTCGCGGCGCTCAAGACGACGCTGGATATGTTCGAGGAAGAAGAAGTGCCGCAGGACCACATCCGGGTGGTGCTCAATCAGGTTTTTACCCGCAACGCGCTGGAACCGAAAGTCATGCCGGGCGCTCTGAAGCGCGAGGTGAACGCGGTGATCCCGTATACGCCGGAAGCGGTTGATGCCCTCAACCTCGGCATGCCGCTGGTGCTCGGGGCGCATGCCAGCGCGGCGGGAGAAGTGATCGAAGAGCTCGCTTTCCAGCTCAGCGCCGAGGAACACCGGAAAGCGCCGCCAGCCGAGCCGTCGAAGGCCTGGCAGCGCGCGCATCGCCGGGCGGAACAGCGTGGACCGAAGGGATTGCGGCGGTTGTTTACCCAGGTGATTCCGGAACGGTGATTTTCGCAAATGAACACGGAGTTTTTTGGACCGAAGGTGAATCGCTCCAAAACAGCCGTCATGGACGGGGCAGTGGGGACCCTCTGTCCGCCGGCGAAAAACAAGTTTCTGGCCGGCATTGACCTTGGCGCGGTGGAGGCGATTTTGCGTCACGCGGTTGCCGAGAAACATTACGCCGACAGCCCGCCGATCTTCGAAGCGGGCGACCCTGGCGACAGCGTTTATTTGATCGAAAAAGGGCGCGTGCGTATTTTTAAACCGGTGGAGGAAGGCGCCGAGGAAACGTTCGTCGAACTCAGCCCCGGCGACTTTTTCGGCGAAATGGCTTTGCTGGGCGATCATCGCCGGGCGGCCAGCGCAGTGGCCGAAGGGGAATGCGTGCTATGGCGATTGCGTTTTTCGGACCTGAAGGAACTGCGGGAACACAAACTGGAATTGATGAGGAACCTGCTCGAAGGCGCTCATCAGCAGTTGCGGGCGATTGACGAGCGTTACGTGAGGGAGCTTGTTCATCGCGAACGGCTCGGCCTCGTGGGCCGCATGGCGGCGTCCATCGTCCATGATTTGAAGGGTCCGCTCGGCTCCATCCGCCTCTCCGCCGAACTGATTGCCGACGATCCGGACAGCCCGGAAAACGCGCGGCGCACCCAGCGCATCATCCGCGAAGTGGACCGGCTGGCGACCATGGTGACGGACCTGCTCGATTACAGCCACAGTTCCAAAAAACTCGCGCCAGAACCCACGCTGTTGGGCAATCTTCTCAACGACACCTTCGATCCGCTTCGCGAGGATTTTGAGAAGCGCGCTGTCCGGCTGGAACTCAACGTCAGTGTTTTTGAGCCTGTGGTGCTCGACCCGCACCGCATGCAACGGGTGATTCACAATCTGGCCCTCAACGCCGCCGAAGCGATGCCGGCGGGCGGGCTCTTGACGGTGCTCGCTGAAGGCGATGGAGACTGGGTGCGCCTTGAGGTTCGCGACACGGGCCACGGCATTCCGCCGCACCAGCAGGCGGAGGTTTGGAAACCGTTTGTGACTTTCGGAAAAAAAAACGGCACGGGACTCGGCTTGTCCATCGTCCAGAAAATCATCAAGGATCACGGCGGCGATATTTCGCTGTTCAGCGAAGAAGGCAAAGGCACCACCTTCACCCTCCGGGTGCCGCGT
>Ga0114951_10000809_pt1 | contig 41937 bp, 31 predicted proteins | sample AM7aDNAmetaG_FD_88677 | JGI IMG/M metagenome (GOLD analysis project Ga0114951, IMG submission 88677) | Freshwater microbial communities from Finland to study Microbial Dark Matter (Phase II) - AM7a DNA metaG | ecosystem: Environmental > Aquatic > Freshwater > Lake | place: Finland: Lake Alinen... | reverse complement strand
CTGCAACTCGTCGGCAACACTTTCTCCTTAAAAGAAGGCACCCTCACCACTACTAACATCTGCACCTACGTGGCCGGTACTGGTTTGGTCTGTACCCAAGCTAACAACGCCACTAATTGGGACGCGGGCTACACCTACCGTCTGACTTCCGCTTCCGGCACCGCGCCTCTTACTCTCACTCTGTCCAACAATGCTCTCACCGGCTCAATTGCCAATGCCGCCGCGGACGGAGCCACTAAAGGGATCGCCGGCTTCACGACGAATGATTTTGATGCGGCTAGTGGCATCATTTCTCTCGATTATGCCAATGGCCAATCGGCCAGCAGTTCCGTCAATGGTTTCCTCTCTAGTGCGAATTGGACGACTTTTAATGGGAAACAGAGTGCGTATGCTAATCTCACTACGATTGGTTCTTTGGCTAACTCAGCTGGCTGGTTATACAATAATGGCACCGGCACTTTCTCCTATACTACGCCGACGGGACTGCTGTCTGGTCTCACTTCCGGTTATGTGCCATATGCCACAAGTGGCACTGCACTAGCCAATAGCGGAATATTCTATAATGGTGGCAACGTAGGCATTGGAACAACGAACCCAAGTCAGCTATTGGAAATTAAAGGTTCTTCCGCAGTAAATCTTGGTGTTAATTGGACTGATACTTCGTCTTATGGGGGCATTTCATTTATGCAAAATAGCATTGAAAAAGGAGCTTTCTTGCACATTGGTTCAGCCTTTTCTGACCCCAATAGGAGGAATTATCTTGAGTTTCAATCTGAAACAGATGGTGGTGGAGTGAGTTTCTGGACGCAACATGCCTCGTCTCTTGGAGAAAGAATGAGAATTGATCAATATGGCAACGTCGGCATCGGCCTCACTTCTCCTACCGCCTATCTCAACATCAAAGCCGGCACAGCGACGGCCGGTTCGGCGCCCTTGAAATTCACTTCTGGCACTAACCTCGGAACGACCGAAGCCGGCGCGGTCGAATATGACGGCACGCATCTATATTTCTCAGCTACCAATGGAGGCACTAGATATCAATTGGATCAACAATCCGGCACCACTTACACGGCTTCTTTGCCACTCTCTGTTTCCGCTAACAATTTTACTATTGCTCAAGCTAATACCACGACCAATGGTTTCCTGACCAGCGGCGATTGGAACACTTTCAATGGTAAAGTTAACACAACTGATTTGACCGCCTATGCACTCCTAGCGGGCAGAAGTGGAGGACAAACTTTGATCGGGGGAACAGCCGCAGATAATACGCTTGTTTTGCAAGCCAACTCTGCCACGACCGCCAACACTCTGACTAATATCGGTATGCAATTCAAAGTGGGTGACTCAGGTGCGACCAATGCTTTAACTATTTTAAATAATGGAAATGTGGGCATTGGGACTGTTGCTCCAGGGGAAAGATTTTCAATAAAAGATAATGGTACTACTGCAAATTATGTTTTTGGAGTTCATGCTGATGATGAGGCTCTCTATTTAGCAGGTTTTTATAATGATACTTATTCTTCATCTACTCCGGTATTTGAATATTTTGGACGAAATAACGTCGGCAGTGGTTGGGTGGGGGGTGATTTCGAAATGGGCAATCCGGCAGCAAAAAAAGTTTCAATATATACAAATGGATATGCAAATCCTCGGTTGACCATTGATGGCACTGGTAACATTGGAATTGGAACGATAGCTCCAACTAAATTATTCAGCGTAGGTGCGAATAATAATTTTACAGTGGATAGCGCTGGCAATGTGGTTTATGGAAGATATAATGTTACCAGTGCGACTCCTGCGCAATTAATAACGGGTGAAGCAGCCACTGCAGGTCATGCCAGGCCATCGTATATTTTTCAATCTAATGATTTATGGCAAGGCATAGGAGAGGCCAATACACTTTCAGGTTCCGCAGCTGATGTTATGCGTATAGGTTCTATAAGTGGAGATGGGATAGACTGGCCAACTTTGGGAACTAGCCCATTTGCCTTGGTAGTAGATGGCAATGTTGGAGTTGGAGTAGCCACCCCCACTGCCTATCTCAACATCAAAGCCGGCACGGCGACCGCCGGCACTGCGCCTTTGAAATTCACCTCTGGCACCAATCTCACCACTACCGAAGCTGGCGCAGTGGAATTTGATGGCACTCATCTATATTTCACGGCTACCAACGCAGGCACCAGATATCAATTGGATCAACAAGCCGGTTCTGGTGGCACGGTCACAAGCGTGGATACTGCCGCTGCTAATAATGGAGTGACTGCCACTTGGACCAATACAACGACAACACCAAGACTAACCATTGGCCTGGGCAATATAACCCCCACCACCGTTAACGGTCTAACTTTGGCTTCCGCCACGGATGGATTTACAATAGCGGGCGGCACCACACCCCGCACCCTCACCGTGACTGGTGGAAACTTCACAGTTAACAATACCGGCAATAATACTTTGACCATGACTGGCAGTGCTTCGCTCAATCAGGATTTGCTCACCACTTCTTCGCCATCCTTTACCGGCCTGACCATTTCCGGCCTGACGGCCGGTTCGGTGCCGTTCATCGGTACGGGCGGACTAGTGAGCCAAGATAATGCCAATTTCTTCTATGACGGCACTAATCATTTCTTGGGCATTGGTACTGCTTCGCCACTCTATGCCTTGGACGTGAACGCCGCCAGCGGAGTTTCCAATTTGTTCCGGATCTCTTCGGCCGGCAGTCCGATTATGACCGTGACGGGTGCGCAAACCACTTTCCAAAATCCGGTCAATTTTGCCACCGCGGGCGATGTTTCCATCGCTAATAATTTGATCATGACCAACTCTACCGCCGGCAACCTCACTTTCCAAGGTCCGGGCAATGTGGCCACCGCCAGTTCTTGGCAAAATCTCGACCTCACTCTCTCGGCCGCCAATGACGGCCATGTCATCGTGGCGGATACTTTGGACAATAATACTAACCTTACGACGACGACCGCCGGTTCATATTACGGCAATCACATTACTACGACTGCCACCGGCATTTTCACGGCCGGCACGACTAATGTCTATGGTTTGAATTCCTTGGCCACTTCCAGTGGAATTTCCACCGGCGGCACGGTCAACACCTACGGCGCCTACTTGAGCGCGGCGGGAGAAAACACCGGCGCGGCTACGACCAATGCCTATGGCTTGTATGTTAACGGTGCCACCGGCGCGGACAATAATTATTCAGCCGTGTTCATGAATGGCAACGTCGGCATCGGGACGACGAGTCCGGGGTCAATATTAACGTTAGGAAGTGGGCAAATTTCTGTTCCTGCTGGCTCTGCAGCGGCTCCATCGTATTCATTTTCTGGAGAATTAGGCACGGGGATATATAAAAGCAGTAGCGGATTCCTCGGATTCTCTGGGAATGGGGTTGCAGGTGTGTTTATGGGCTCTACTCCCAATACCCCCGTTACAGGAATAACTAAGGTTATAGCTTTAAGTGGTGCGATTGATTTGGGAAATTTTGGCGATAATTATCTTTACCGTAGTGCAACTGGAAATATGATTTTACAATCAAATGGCAACGTCGGCATCGGGAACACGACACCGAGCAATAGATTGGATGTTGTTCAGTCTGGGCAAACAGCTGGTATTCGTGTTTCGGGTGGTACCAATCCACAAATGAAACTTGAAGGTACAACCGCACAAGCTAAATTACAAGTTTGTGATAGTTGCAGTGGTGGACTGAATGATGTGGGTAGTGGAATAGGTTTGTTTGGAACCGAGAATGCTTATCCATTTGCTATTTATACAAATAATAGTGAAAGGGTCAGGATAACAAGCACTGGTAACGTCGGCATCGGCTCCACCGGCCCAACGGCACGGTTGCAGATTGTCGGGGCGGATGATTTAAGCACGTCATTTGCTGCGAAAATTGGCGGAGCGACCACGACAGGACTGGTCGTTCAAAATAACGGCAACGTCGGCATCGGGACGGCGAGTCCGGGGAATAAGCTCGAAGTGACATCTGCAGGCATTGGAGGTGTACGCTTGAAAGATACAGCTTCTGACACAAACTCAGTTGGTGGTTGGGATGTTAATGCGGGTGTTGTGGGTATAAGTCACGATGGGTATTCAATTTATCAAGTGACGCCTGGGCTTACTAGATTTGCAATTAATGATAATGGCAACGTCGGCATCGGTATTGCTACCCCGACCGCCTATTTGGATATCGCCGCCGGCACGGCTTCTGCCGGCAGCGCGCCTTTGAAATTCACTTCCAGCGCTGGGGCCTTACTGACCGCTTCCGAGGCCGGCGCGGTGGAATACAACGGCACGCATCTCTATTTTACGGCTACCAATGGCGGTACGCGCTATCAATTGGATCAACAAAGTGCCAGTAATTTGCCAATCGGCACGACCAATAACAGCACGCTACGCTGGAATTCAGGCACCAGTGCTTGGGCGGAGAACACTAATTTTAAGGTCGATACGACCGGTAACGTCACTGGAGGCACCTACAACGGGCTGACCCTCACTTCGGCCTCGGACGGCTTCACCGCTGCCGGCGGTACCACCCCGAGAACTCTCACCGTGACTGGTGGCAACTTCACTGTCAATAACACTGGCAATAATACTTTGACGATGACGGCTAGTGCTTCGCTCAATCAGAATCTTTTGACCACTTCTGCGCCATCTTTTGCCGGCTTGACTTTGACCGGAGCCATGACCTTGAAGGATGATCAGTTGCTGAAAATTGGCACCAGTGGCAGTGGTGTGATCATGAATCGCTCAGCCAGTCTCACCGCCAATACGGCTCTCGCTAATGTGTTTGTCGGCACTCCCGTCGTGGGGGCTATCGTGGCCAACTCGACCGTTTTCTCCAACATCACCAGTGGCTCGGACATGATTTTCGCCACCAATATCGGTGGCAACAGTACGGAACTGATGCGCCTCAGTGGCACCACGTCTCAAGTGGCCATCGGTACGGGTGCGGCTTCCTTGACCATCGACAATAACGGCCAAGTGGGTATCGGCACCGTTACCCCGGGATATATCTTAGATGTCCAAGCGGCCAGCTCTAAAATCAATTCTAAAAATGGTTATCTGACTAATGGGGCTGACTATGCCGAATATTTCTATACCGATAACACCGACTTGGTTTCCGGTGAAGCTGTGTGTGTAGATATGACCAAACCCAACGCCGTCAAACGTTGCGATCGCTCGGGCGATAATAATGTCATGGGCATCGTGTCCACCAATCCTTCTATTGTGGGGAATGGCGACGGCGTCGCGCGAGACAATGATCCGCATTACAAAATCATTGGTATGATTGGGCAAGTGTCCGGTAAGATCAATAATGAAAATGGCGCGGTGGCCATTGGCGACAGCTTGACTGCTTCGGCCACGGCTGGTTATCTCCGAAAAGCTAACGCTGGTGAATCGACGGTGGGCATCGCTATGCAAAATATGTCTGATGCCCTCGGCAACATTCAAGTGCTCATTTCGAGAAGAAATCAAAGTCTGACTGTGGAAAAAGTGGAAGAATCGGTCACGCAAAACATCGCGGCCATGAACATTCAAGATCAAGTTAACAAGATGATTGCGAATGCGCAAACAGCTTTACAAGCGCAAACCGAAAGTCTAGTTTTGAAAACTGATCAAAATGTGACCGACTTGCTCGGTTTGCAAACTTCCGTCGACGCTAACCTGACTATTATCGCTGGTCGCTTGGATACCAACGAAAAAAATATCGCAATCTTGCAAGATCAGACGAACACTTTGACTAATACGGAAAACTCCAATGCTGCCATTTTGAAAGATTTGCAAACTCAAATGGATCTCATCAAAACCCAAAACCAAGCGGTGATTGATTTTGCTATCGCGCTCAACACCAAAGCGCTCATCTATAAAGATGTGTTGGGTAATATTGATCTGGGCGATGGCAAGCTGGAAGCGGGCGGCATTGTGGCGGGCGCTTTCACCGTCAAAGTGACGGATGAGGGCAAAAAGACCATCGGTTCCAACTACATCGAAGTGGCCGATAGCACTAATGATGGCCAGAGTTATTTCATAAAAACTACCGCCGTGACTGACACTTGCGTCATCCTGTCCAACTTCCAAGCCAATCCGAACGCCTATTCTTGGGTGGAAAAGATCAAGGATAGTAATGGCAATTATATCGGTTTCAAAATTCATTTGAGCCAACCAACCGCCCAAAGGATCTATTTCGATTGGTGGATTGTGGAAAAAGATGACAAAACGCAAAAGGCCACTGCGCCGACTGTGCCAACGCCAACAATAACGACCGCGCCGACCGATACTCATGTGACCACTGTGTCTAGTATTGATACGCTGATGCCGGCGACGACACAGTGAAAATAGTTACTAAAATTCCAAATTAAAAATTACAAATTTCAAATGAATGACAAATGACAAAAGTATAAAATTTGATTTAGAAGAAAGAACAGCTAAATTTGGTGAGGCGGTGATTCTGTTTCTAAAAACAATTCAAAAAAACGAAATTACCCGGCCGCTAGTCGGGCAGCTTGTGCGCAGCAGCACCAGTATTGGCGCAAATTATATGGAAGCAGATGGTGCCGAGTCTCGTAAAGATTTTATACATAAACTAGGAATTTGCAAAAAAGAATGCAAAGAAACAAAACATTGGCTAAGAATGATTTCTACTGCAGAAAATAGTGTACAAGAAAAATGCCGTGAGTTATGGAAAGAAGCCCAAGAACTAACATTGATTTTCTCTGCTATCATCAAAAACACAAAAAATAAAGAATGATTTGTCATTAAGTAGTTAAACATTCATTTGTAATTTGATATTTGTAATTTGAAATTAGTGTCTATTATAGCTCACCCAATGTCCAACTCCCACAAACTATTATTAATAACGCTGTTTATCCTTCTCGGACTTTCCTCCGCTTCTTCCGCGCATGCCGCCTCCAACGTTTTCTATCCCGTTGGTCAGACGTTCCGACTTTTGTGCTATAATTCTAATTAGTAATATATTAAACTTAAAATAATGAAAAAAATATACAAAACAAATTTTTCCAAATTGACGGCGGTGGCTAAAAAATTTGGACGCCACAAGCTTGTCCGAACCTTGGGATTGAAAACGATAGCCACAATCATAATCACGCTCACCGCCATTTCCACTTTCGTGGCCTACGCCGCTTTCACTGAGCCGACCAGCGCGCCAGGCAGTTCCACTCAGGATTTTTTGCAAAACATTTTGGGCGCCAATAACGCCGACAATGCTTTCAATTCGGGAAGCGTTACGTCCAATAATCAGGGAAGTATCATCGAGCGTTTGCAATATATTTCCCAGCAAGTCAATGTTCCGGCTGAAGCGGTCGTCAAGACCGGAACGGCTTATGGTGTCGGCAATAACGGCTCGCTCACCCCAGCCTCCGGGGCCGGCAGCTCTCTCACGGCGACGGCCGGCGATGTGTCCACTGGAAAATTGTTTTTTGGCGCGGGCAGTTCCACTTGGACGCCAACTACGGGCACGGCGATTCTTCCGACGCATAATGAATGGAACGGTTCGGCCGGCGCGTCCGTGGCGGATTATACGCTATACACCAAAGCGAAAGGTGGAGTGGATGATTATAACAATGGCGGATCAATGCCGGGAGACACCTACACTTCCGGAACTTGGACAGATTGTTCCGGTGGCAGTTTTTGCGGTGCTGATTCCAACGCTAATAAACAAGATCCTTCCACGGGATTGATTTGGTCGAACTGGATGGATAGTGGAAATTCGCACACTTGGTTTTGGGCGAACAATTGTTACGAGCCGGGGGACGCGAGCAATCCGGGAGCTTGCGCGGTGAATGGCGACGACGCTTGTCAGTGTGTCAAAAAATCCAGTTCCAAGGTTGGCTGTGAATCTTTCGGTGACGGCAATTGGCGAACGCCGACGCAAAAAGAATTGATGCAATCCTATATTGATGGCTCTTGGGGCAATCTTTCTAATGCAGGTAGTAACATTTGGTCGTCGACTACGAACTCCAATGGTACCCACAACGGCTGGTACGTCAACTTGAACTTCGGCAACACGAACTTCAGTAATAAGACTGATACCACCAAAGTCAGGTGTGTTCGCTAGCCTTTTGGCAACTATTTGATGATTGGATGATTTGAATTATTTTTTTTATTTAGCTTTTCAGTATATGGCTCGTTATAACCATCTTCCTGTTTTCCAGCGGTCTTATGATTTGAATCTGGAAATATATCGCACAACGCATAATTTTCCGAGAGAATATAAATACAGTTTGGGACAAAAACTGAAAGAGATTTCCAATGAACTTTTGGACTGGATTGTGGTGACAAATTCTCAAAAAGACAAAATTCCCTATTTTTCCAAAATGAAAATGCAGATTGAAAGACTGCGCATCCAGATTAGAGTGGCGTATGATTTGAAAATAATCAAAAGCCAGCGATTGGAATTCTTGAACCGGATAATCGAGGAAATTTCCATGCAAGTTGGTGGCTGGGAAAATTGGGCCAAGGAAAATAAAGAAATCTGAATAATTATGGCTTACGCGTTCGCTAATATTTGGTCGCGATGTCTTCAAGGTTCAACCTTAGGCATAGCCTAAGGTTGAACCTTGGTCCTAGAAGTCCTATGTTGCTTAAAAATTAAAAAAGATTTTGCGAAGCCGGAATTTTTATTTAGATCTCGATATATCCATCGGGACAAATGAGAAGCGAGCTCAGAATCGTTGCGGTTCCGCCTGCTTGATAACGCAGGGTTTATAAAAGCATATTTGGTAAAAATAAAATATCGAATATGCGCCTTGATTTAGAGCATTTAGTTATTTCGGACTATACTGAACTTCGGTTCGGATTGGTCCGGTTATGGAAAAATGGCGGAATATACCAGCAGGTAATAACTTTTGGTCGTCTACTACGAACTCCAATGATACCCACAACGGCTGGAACGTCAACTTGAACAACGGCAACACGAACAACAATAATAAGACTAATACCAACAAAGTCAGGTGTGTTCGCTAGCCTTTTGGCAACTATTCGCCAGTAATACTGGCTTCGCTAAGTCTTTTTTAACGGTAATTTTTTTATGCGAAAAGAATAATAGTTAAGATCAACCGGATCAAGATATGACCTTATTATCCCAAAGTGTCTGATGTAAACCGATTTCCTGAGGCGCCATGTATCGGCATGGCGAAACTGCCCGTAATAGGAATTAATGACGGCAAGAATTGTTTTGAGATAATTTTCAAAACTTTCCGGCGAATCAGGGATAGGGGATTCTCCAAATTGACTGAGTTTCTTCTTCAGATTGTTGACGATCCTTCGGCGAACAAGCGAATGACCGGGTTTGAGAATGAAACCGACAAAATTGATGCCTTTGGCGATAGGTTGCTGAACAGACTTTTTAGGATGCAGTTTCAATTTCAATTCGCGTGCCAAAAATTGATCAATCTGTTTTTTCCAAACGGAAAGATATCTCGGGTTTTCATGGATCAATATGAAATCGTCGACATAGCGCAGATAATATTTGACTTTCAAATCATGTTTGATGAATTGGTCGAGCGCATTGAGATAGATGTTGGCGAAAAATTGAGAAGTCAGATTGCCGATAGCAAGTCCTTGGTCTCGAGGTACTTTAAACAGAGACTTGTTTGATGGAATGAGCTTTGCAAGAGCCGGATTGCCTTTGCGATAGAAATTTTCCGTTGGATCGTGAAAAATGATTTTTTCTGTCAGCCACAAGATTTCCGGATTTTTTACCTGCTTTTTAATGAGAGCGAAGAGAATATCTTTTTTTAGCGACATAAAAAAAGCGGCGATATCGACTTGGAGGTAGTATGCCGGACGAGAGAAATTTTCAGTTGAGGTGCGCAGGATTTTTTTAAGATATTTTATGGCATCATGAGTTCCTTTACATTTCCGGCAGGCGAAAGAATGGTAGATGAATTTTTTTTCGAAAATCGGTTGGAGATAATCAACCAGCAGGTGATGGACGATTCTATCCCGAAAATCAGCCGCGAAAATTTCCCTCGGTTTAGGATTGGTAACGACAAAGCAAATGGATTGCCCAGGATGATAAGTGCGATTCTGCAGTTCTTTCTCCAATTTCAAAAGCTCATGTTCAAAATTTAGTTCCGTCTTGGCGGCGTTCACAGTTTTTCTTTTTTGTTTTCGGCAATCATGATAGGCGGCTAGGAGATTCTGAAATGTGAAATGAGTTTTGCTCTCTCTCTCTCTCTCTCTCTCTCTCTCTCTAAAAAAACTATTTTTTTCTCTACCATTTTTGTTTTTCTATGTTATTATAATAGCATAAGCTGTGCCATACTGTCTTCATTATGCGTAAAACCGTCTTTGCCAACGACGAACACTACCACATCTACAACCGCGGCACCGACAAACGCGAAGTGTTTGCGGATGAAAAAGATTATCATAAATTTTTATTGTGTCTGGATCTTCTTAATGATGAAGATGCTGGTTTGATGGCCCTATGGAGAGATTTGCACAAGAAGACTGCGGCCGGGTTTCCTAAGGTTCAACCTTGGGCTAGCCCAAGGTTGAACCTTAGGAAACCTCTGGTCAGCATTATTGCGTATTGTTTGAACCCCAATCATTATCATTTTATCTTAAAGCAAAAAGAAGATAGGGGCATAGAAAAATTTATGCAGAAATTAGGTACGAGCTATACGATGTACTTCAACAAAAAATATTCCCGCTCTGGCGTTTTGTTCCAAGGCAGGTTCAAAGCTATCCACATCACTTCCAATGAATATCTGCTCTATCTTTCCGCTTATGTGAATGGCAATAATTTCATACATAAGTATAATAAAGATATGGAAGCTTGGCCGTATGCGAGTTATTTGGATTATGTCGGAAAACGCGATGGAAAATTGTGTGATAAAGAAATTATCCTGGGACAATTTGATAACGATTTTTCACAATATACAAAATATATTCGAGACAATGCTCAATACCTGAAAGAAAAAAAAGAGATGGAAAAATATGCTTTAGAGTAATGCGTGGGAGTGCATGGGAGCTCAACTCCCTTTGTGGGAGTTGAGCTCCCATGCCTCATGACAAGAGAAATTAAAATGCAAAAAATAAATTTAATTCTTAGGACTCTGCGTCGAAGCATGAAACAGCTTTTTTGGCAGTTTCCGCGACTATTAGTTTTCGAATTTCGTCGCAATAAAAAATTCAGACTACGGGTTATGTATGGTATGTTAATCGTGGTATTATTTCTAATAAGCCCGCAAATTTCGTATTGGTACAGGCAATTTAAGCTTCGCACGCATTTCACCAAAGAGCAAACTGACATTCTGGCCGTTTCCGAAGAAATAGCCGAGAAAAACATTGATGGGAAATGTAATGAAATAAGAAAAGGCGCTGACAGGATGTATGGCATGCAGGAAATCGCCAGCGCGGTCTTGGGCGCTTCCGGAGAAAAAATAACCTTGGTAGGCAAAGATAATGAGAGTCCAGCTCCCATAAGGGGAGTTGAACTCCCGACAGATAAGACAGATTCAATCGCAATGGACATTTCAGGAAAAAATGTTGAGTTGCTTTGTTTTAACTTCACAAAAAGAATAGTCAGTAGGGGCGAAGGAAATTTGGAAATCGGAAATAGTGAATTTGTGGGCATCGACGGGAATTCCTTGACGTTGTCCGGTGGCAAAGGAAAAATTTATCAAAACATCATTGAAGGTTCAGGAAAAGCTGGAATTTTTGCGGACTCCGGTCAATGGGAAATTTCCGGAAACATAATCAAAAATAATTTAAGTTACGGTGTGTATGGCGGCTATGGCGCTAGTTTGAAATTAAAAGAAAATTTTATATCGGGTAACGGAGGATATCAAGTGAGAATGATGGACAAAAGAGAGGTGTATAGATAATACCGAATTAACTAAAGCAGTGTTACTTTATTGGGAGCTCAACTCCCATAAGGGGAGTTGAGCTCCCAATAACCAGATGAAAAAAATACTAAACATATTTATTTTAATTTTTTTTCTGACTTTCTTTTCAGCGAAGGTGGTTTCCGCTTCCAATGCTGGTAATTCTTTAGGCTGGGCTTGGGCGGAAAAATTCGGCTGGTTGCATTTTTCCGGAGAAAACGCGCCGGTCAGTTATGGTGTGAAAATATCCAGTGATCAGGTCACGGGATATGGCTGGAGCGAGGAAACGGGATGGGTGTCATTCAATTGTTTGAATAATTTTTCTTGTGAGGGCCATCCGTATGGCATTGTTTCTGACGGCGTGGGCAATCTTTCAGGCTTTGCTTGGAGTGAAAAAGCTGGGTGGATAAACTTTTCCAGCATTGGCAATGTCGATTATCAAGTAGCAGTCGATGCATCCGGCAATTTTTCCGGCTACGCTTGGAGCGAAAAATTGGGTTGGATAAACGCAAGTAATGTCGGCAATAATTATGGAGTAACAACAGGAGCTCAGGTGGCTTATTGCCAAAATTGCGATCCATGCAATCCGCCTGTTTTGTATTGGCCGATGAACGAGGGTAGTGGCGTGACCAGTCACGATGAAAGTTCTCGCGGAGCTGTCAGCCGGAGCGATGGGACAATTGCCGGCGCGGCATGGATGGCCGGCGCTAATTGCGCGGCTGGAAGTTGTCTCGATTTCAACGGCAGTGGACAGATGATCAGTCGGACTTATGACACGGATCTTAATTTTAAAACTAAGGGATTTTCCGTCGGTGTATGGTTTCGCTCTGGTACCGTTTCAGCCTCGGAAGTCCTAGCATCACGCTATGATTCTTCCGGCTGGAAAGTGTGGATGAATAGTGGTGGCAATGTTTGTTTCGGACTGGATGACACGAGCAATTTTGGAAACTTTGCTCCCAAAGATTCTGCTTGCACAACAGGAGTCAATTATGGTGACAGCCAATGGCACTATGTTTTGGCGGAAAAAAATGTAACGACAGGTCTGCAAATATATCTGGATGGAACATTGAAAGCTTCAAAAATTAATCCGTCCTCTGTCGGTTCGCTTTCCGGATCAAATCCGACATTATATTTAGGCCTTGATTTTGATGGTGCCAGCAATCGATTCACCGGACGATTGGATGAGTTTAAGATCTATGATTATCCGAGAAGTTCGAAACAAATCCAAACCGATTATAACGCTGGAAAATCCGGAGTCAGCTCTTTGCGGGGAGTCAATGAAAATTTAGGTGGCCAAGCCACCATCACGGTGCCGCCCATCGCCAGTTATGATTTCAATGAAGGCTATGGCTCAATCGCGCACAACAGCGGCTCGGGCGGGGCGGCTTTGAATGGGGCTTTGAACTCCGGCGGTTCGGGCACCAACGCCACTGCCACAGCCATGTGGGATAAAAGTGGGAAATTCGGGGGAGGGATGGAGTTTGATGGGGACGATTATGTCAGCCTGCCGGATTTTTCATATTAATAACCGGATAAAACTCACCTATTATGAAAATTTATAAAACAAAAATAAAATCATTTCCAGGTATGCGTTATGGAGATATCAGTCCGGCGGCTTTCCGTTTGTATAATCAAATAAAAAAAAGATCCAAAAGGCGGCCTTACGTACGTTCTTGGTATTTTAAGAAAGAAAAAGTTTTCTTGGAATTATTTTGGAAACATCTGACGGACAAGAAAAATTTCAAGGACAAGACGCGTCGCGTTAAATATTTTGCTTGCGCCATTGAACTTATTGAGAAATCGCATTTTGCCCCAATATCGAAAAAGAATCCGAATAATTTTTCAGAGACACTTCATCGTTTTTATGGAGTAACGGCGGACAATGAGCTATTTTGTGTGCAGATAAAAGAGGATATAAAGGGAGGAAAAATAAAAAGTCAGAAATTTTTGATGTCGACTTTTCCGACAAAGGGACTGTCAAAAGATGAAGAGTAAATAGAATTTCTAAAACAAAAAGACCTTCTGCCAAATTGTAGTGTATAAACTACGGCTGAAAGTCTTCTATGACCTAATACTATCATATAACAAATTTTATGTCAATATGCTTTGTGAGCAAAACTAGATTATTAATATTTTTCCTGGCCGCGGCTGGACTTTTGGGTGTGTGCAGCCAGGCGCAGGCGGTCAACACTTCCATTTTTTCCGTCTCCGTCTGGGTGAATCCTGCCACCTCAGTCGCTTCCAAAGCCATTATGGGCAAAGCCGAAGAGATGCGTGTGGCGACCGACGCCACCGGTCATCCGCTTTGCCAGATCAAGGCCGCTAGCTGGCAAGCGGCCGCTGTTTCGACTTCAGCTATCGCGATCAACCAATGGTCGCACATCGCCTGCACCTATGATCTCATAACTTTTAAAATTTATATCAATGGCGTTTTGCAAGGCGCGCAGCCGCTCGTCTCCGTGGCGGACGACACGGCCTCTGCTTGGCAACTTGGTCGTGACACCAGTGCCAGTTCGCCTTACGGATATTTCACCGGTCTCATTGATGATTATAAATTTTATACCTACGCCCTCTCACTTGATCAAATTAAGCTTCTCTACAATCGCAACGCGGCCATGACGCTGGGGAGTGATCCCTCCAGGAACAGCAACGGCACGACGGTCACCGGCGCGGCCAAAGACTATTGCATTCCGGGAGACACGGCGCAGTGTGACAAGCCCGTGGGGGAATGGAAGATGGATGAGAAAGTGGCGGGTGACGCCAAAACTCTTTATGACACGAGTGGTAATGGCAACAACGGTACGACACATTGGGGGGCGAATGCCAGTGGCATGGATTGCACCGTGCCGGGAAAATATGGTTCGGGTTGTGGGTTTGATGGGGTGGATGATTATGTGGATTGTGGAAATTCAAGCCAGCTCGGAATGAGTGATGATATGACAATGTCGGCCTGGGTATACCCGACTAATTTGGATAGTGGCAGAAGGGGTGTTGTTATGCAAAGAAGACAAGGCTATAGTCTTATTCTGATAAGCGGTGACGGAAACTCTGCATATTTAGCTTACGAAGGGATGAATGAGGCATCTTCTTGGACTAATAATTTTTTCACATCTACTCGTGTGATAAATAAAAACACTTGGTCATTTATTACCCTATCATTCAGAAAAGATGGTTTGGCAGAACTTTTTGTAAACGGAAATATCGTAGCTACAAAAACAATGGTTGGCGGACACTCTCCTAATGTCCCAGAGGGTTTTTTAATAGGATATGATTCTGCTGGTGGTTGGGGCACGCCACCATATTTTTCCGGCAAAATCGATGACGTCCGCATCTTCAACTACGCCCGCACGCCCGCGCAAATCGCGTGGGACTTCAACCGCGGCAAGCCGGTGGCGGAGTGGAGATTTGATGAAGGGAGCGGCCCGACCGTGCATGACGAGGGGGTGAGTCTCAACAATGGCACCATCACCGGCGCCACTTGGCAACCTGCCAGCCAGTGCAAGGTGGGGAAGTGTTTGAGTTTTGACGGCGCGAATAATTATGTTGGAATCAGTACGGCCATTACCGGAATAAATGCCGTTTCACTTTGGATAAAACCCAATAGCACTACGCAATCAATTCTCGACCTCGATGGGGGATCGCATAAAATTTCCATCAGTGGCGGCGCAGTCACGGCTACCGGTTTCACTTCATATTATGTCGACGGAAACTTAAATGGCACAATCGCAGACACTGCTTGGCACCATATTGTGGCCATAACCGGCACCACCTTCAATTCAACTAGCAGTTTCTATCTAGGCCGAATCGGCAGCACATATTTTGCGGGAAAAATAGATGATGTAAAAGTTTTCAGCTACCCCCTGAACGCCGACCAAGTCAAAACGGATTATAATGGCGGCGCGGCAGTGGGATTCTGAAATAATTTTATAATTTTTAATTTTATAATTTTTAAATAATGCTCGAATTTCTAATTTTTAAAAATTTGAAAATTTAGATTTATTTATAAAATTATAAAATTACAAAATTAAAAATTGATTTGTTTTTGTGTTATAATTAACCAGTATAATATTTAAAGTTATTCTTATGGAAATTTTGAAAAGAATCGCCCGCGCCTGGAGGCTGATCTTGTTCATTATTGTGGTCATCGCTTTGGCCGCTGGCATAATCTGGGGCATTTTTTGGGGGGTGAATAAAATTTTCTTCCATGGCAAATTATGGAGCGGGGGCGAGGTCAAAACTTATCAAGTCTTGGTTTCCATTCGCGACAACACCATGCCGGATCCGATTGAGGATAAAAAAAGTTCCATCAAAAAAGGTTATGTGGTTGGTTTGTATGACGAAAATCATGAGTGGTCCGACACCGAAAAAGTCAGTTTTTTGATTTTGAAAATGAAACTGAACGACACGGAGGCTTCGGAACTGACGCAACCGGTGCAAAAAGACATAGATCTGAAAACTTTGCCCAAAGATCAGCAGCAAGCTATAAAAGAAGAAAAAAATCCTCAGGCACAAAAAGAAACCATCGCCGCGCGAGCGTGGAAAATCAATCTGGACAAAATCGGCTTCTCCGACCCCAATTCGCTCCTCACCGGCCAACCGTATCTGGACAAGGTTTTTGGGTGGGAAATCGTTGAGAAAATTAAATAATCATAAAATGTCAAAATCCCAATTTCCAATGTCAAATAAAATCCAAAATCCTAAAAAATATGATTTAATCGAAAGAACTTCTGTATTTGGAGAAAATATGATTGATTTTTTAAAAACTATCCGAAAGGATGAAATAACCAAGCCACTCGTCAATCAATGTATCAGAAGTGCCACTAGCATCGGGGCTAACTACATGGAAGCGGATTGTGCTGAGTCAAAAAAAGATTTCAGACATAAGATTGGGATATGCAAGAAAGAATCAAAAGAAACTATGCATTGGATGAGAATGATTGCCAGAGCCACTGACGCAAAAGAAAATTGTAGAATACTGTGGAAAGAATCTCAAGAGCTAACCTGGATATTTTCAGCCATAATCAATAAAACAGATAAAAATAACGAAATATCAAAATTATAAGCCCCTTTTTTAATTTGTCATTTGGATTTTTAACATTTATTTGACATTGGAAATTGGGATTTTAGATTTATAAAATGTCCAAATACCACAAATTAATCTTAATCGCATTTTTTATAATAACGGGTCTTTCTTCCGCTTCTTTTGTCAGTGCGGAATCCGCTCCGACTGTGTCGGGAATCAACCCGGTCAGTGGATCGCCCAGTGGTGGAACCAGTGTAACGATTTCCGGCAGTAATTTTTCCATCGGTTTGGATAGTTATACAAAGTTGCTTTTGCATAGCGACGGGGCCAATAATTCAACCACCTTCACTGACAGCGCGTCTTCTCCAAAAACAATGACGGCCAATGGTAACGCGAAAATTTCCACGGCGCAAAGTAAGTTTGGCGGCAGCTCAGCAGTTTTTGACGGCAATGGAGATTTTGTGTCGACGCCTGACAGCGCAGACTGGGATCTTGGCAGTGGAGATTTCACCATTGATTATTGGATCAGATATCCGGCTACGCCCAACTATACCGCGGTGCTTGGGCAATGGAACGGAGCGACTAGCCAGAAATCATGGCTCCTGGAACATATTGGCACAGCGGCGATGGGCTTCTATTACTCAACGACGGGGAGCGATCAATCGTCCGTGTCGTTCGCTTGGACACCCAGCGTGGATACTTGGTATCATTGCGCCATGGTGAGGTCCGGCACGAACATGCTTTTCTTTGTGAACGGAACACAAGTGGGCACGGCGCAAAGCATCGGCGCTGCGACATTTTTCAATTCGAGCGACCAATTTCAAATTGGGCAGCAGGAAGCCAACACCGGAACATCCGTGAATGCCTACATTGATGAGGTGCGCGTTTCCAAAGGGATCGCGCGTTGGACTGCCAACTTCACTTCGCCGAGTGTCAGATATGGCACTCCAGCTGTCACCATTGGTGGAACTGCCGCCACGAGTGTGGCGTCAACCGACGGCAGCACTATCACCGCTGTCACTCCGGCTCACGCGCTTGGCGCGGGAAATGTGGTTGCCACCAATCCTGACACTCAGAGCGCGACACTGACAAATGGGTATACCTATTTTGTTTCCAATGTCTATTATTCCGTCGGTCAATCGGCCGCGGATCTCAAAACCGGTACGCCGAATGTCGCCATTACGAGCGGCGTGGCCACTTTCACCGTGGCGCAAACCGGAAACATTGGTGTGGGAGATGTTATCGTCGCCAATGCCATTTCCTATTATATCTCAAGTAAAACTTCCACCACTGTTTGGAATGTGGTGACCAATACAGGTGCCACGCCGACCAATATTGGTTCCACGGCTGTCACTTCCATTAAACATGTCTACACCTCACTGAATTCGGCCGTGGCGGGTGCAGCTACTTTACTGGGCAACTCCGATCTTACTGCCGCTAATGTCGCTCTGAATATTCCTTGTTATTATGATAGCGCCGCCGATACGACGGCTGTCACAGTTTCCGGTTACACGACCGATGCGACGAGATATATCAAAATTTATACGCCGTCGAATACTGCGACGGAGAGTAATAATTCGCAGAGGGCGATGGGGAAGTGGGATGCGGGGAAATACAGCTTAGTATCATCCGGCACTACAACTGTTCAACTTAATAGTGCATATATTATATTTGAAGGCATCCAGCTAAAAAATACCAATGCAACTGCCAGCGCTGACACAGCCATAATATATACCAGCTTAAATAACGCAAGCTCTTTATTGACTATTAATAAAAATATACTTGTGGCTCAAGTGTCCGGGGTCAATACGATGTATGCTTTCAAAGATATATATCAGACAGTAAAGAATGTCATATTAAGCAATAATGTTTTTTATAATATAACCGGTGGTTCTGCAGAAGATAGAGCGATTGTTATGGAGGGGGGAAACTTTTATGTATATAACAACACTGTTTATAACGCTGAAGTAGGATTTAAGATAGTATCGACTTCTACTGTGGTTGCCAAAAATAATATAGTTCAAGGTGCCACGGATGGATATTATGGAACTTTCGATGCGGCTTCCGATTACAACATTTCCAATCTATCTAGTGACACAACAGGAGGAGCTCATGACAAGCAAGCTACCGTAAATTTTGTCTCCACCGTATCTGGTTTAGAAGACTTCCATCTTTCTCCTGCAGATTCCGCCGCGAAAAACTCCGGCGCGGATCTTTCTGCGGATGCCAATTTTGCTTTTTCCACTGACATCGACGGGGCATCAAGAAACGCGGCCATCAATGCTTGGGACATCGGCGCCGATGAAACGGCGACGGAGGTCTATTTCAGTGTTGGACAAAATACTAGCGATCACAAAACTAGTACACCGACTGTCACCGTATCCGGCACGACCGCCACTTTCAGTGTGGCACAAACAGCGACGAACATGGGGGTGGGGGATCTAGTGACTTACATCGGTGGGACTTGCTACCTATCCGCTAAAACCAACGCCGATCAGATGCATTGGAATTGCGTCAGTGCGACAGGCGGACAACCGGCGCAAGTGGCAGGGGTGAGTGTCACTTCGATTGCCCACGCCTTCGGTGCGCTGGAAGGGACAGTTGATGCCAATACCGGCAATGGCGCTTTTGACGCATCGCATTTGAATACTAAAAACTTAGTCACTGGCAACTATCAACTCAATGTGCCTTGCTACTATGACACCGGCGCAGATCCCAATACCTTAGGGGTAAGTGTGCGCGGCTGGACCACCGGCGGACAAAATTCCATCAAAATCTATACACCAAACAACACCACCACCGAAGTCAATCAAACACAAAGGCCTGCTGGGAAGTGGGACGCGACCAAATATAATGTAGCGATAAATCACAGCGCTTTTGCTCTGTCCATGTTGACCATCAGAAACGACGCTGTCACCGTGGAAGGCCTGCAGTTCTATATGATTTCCACTGCCTTTGAACATGATGCCATCTACGCCATTAATCCCAATGCCAGTGGCGCAATTAATATTGCCAGTAACATTATCAGAGCGGAACTTTCCGGTACGGCCACCGGCTTTGCCGTCATCTCGCATACGAACAATGTCGGCAGCACCAATATTTACAATAATGTTATCTATGGTTTTGGTATAAACGGCGACGCCGGCGGCCCGGAAAAAGTCTACAACAACACGGTTAGTGGTAGTGCGGTGGGCATTTCCGGCACGGCCAATGATATTGCCAAAAATAACATCGTGCAAAATTGTGCCAATGGTTATTCCGGCACTTTCAACGCTGCTTCAGACTACAACATTTCCGACCTGGCGGCTGACAACGCCGGTGGTGCCCATGACAAACAAGCCACGGTGGCTTTTGCGGATGCGACCAACAAGGATTTCCACCTTTCTCCGACCGACACGCAAGCCAAGGATGCCGGCGCAAACTTGAGCGCTGATTCCAACTTCGCCTTCACCACCGACATCGATTCTCAAACCAGAAATCAAAACGGTCTCGGTTGGGACATCGGCGCGGACGAAGCGGCTACGCAGATTTTTTATAGTGTCGGACAAAATACTACCGATCACAAAACTGGTTCTCCGACCGTGACCGTTAGCGGTTCAACCGCTACATTTTCTGTGGCGCAGACTGCGACGAATATGGGCGTGGGGGATTTGGTGACCTACACTGGTGGCACATGTTACCTGAGCGCCAAAACCAACGCCGATCAGATGCATTGGAATTGTGTCAGTGCCACCGGTGGCACACCAACTGCAGCTTCGGCCGGCACAACCGTCACTTCCATCACTCACGCCTTCGCTTCACTCGAAGGTGCAGTGGATGCCAACACTGCCACGGGTGCTTTTGACGCAACCCATCTAAACACGAAAGATTTAGTGACCAATAATTATCAATTAAATATTCCTTGCTACTACGACACTGGTGCGGACACCACGGCGGTCACCGTGCAGTTTTGGACTACTGGGGCGCAGGATTATGTGAAAATTTATACGCCATACAACACGACAAGTGAAATTAATCAGACGCAGAGGCATAGCGGGAAGTGGGATGATGGGAAATATAGAATGGTTGTTCCAATGAATAATTTTTACAATGATATTATCTATTCGCAAATCAAGTTCGTCTGGATTGACGGATTGCAAATAGAAAAAGCGGAGGGAGTCGGATTTGACTCCGGAGGTATGTGGATCGAAAATAATTTTTCAGATGGGGGGGTGATCAGGATTTCCAATAATATTGTCAGAAATACCAACACCACAGGCACAATTATTTATGGAATTAGTGCCTTGGATTACTCATCTAATTTTGCGACGACATACTACGTCTGGAGCAATATTATTTATGGTTTTAACAATAGTGATAGCTATGGTATCTATTTGAATTATCTTTCAGTTGATACTGATTATGTTTACAATAATACAATTTATAATAATACAATCGGAATTAATAATGAGAATGGCGGTGGGACAGTTTTTGCCAAAAACAATCTTGCCTATAACAACACCACGGACTATGCTGGTACATTCAATGCCTCTTCCACTAATAATCTTTCCAAAGACGCCACTTCGCCTAACGCCGGCGGAGCGGATTGTGGCGGGCACAGCTGCCGCAATCAAACCGTCAGCTTTGTTTCCACTACGACCGGTGCGGAAGACTTCCATCTTGCCCCATCGGACACCGCCGCCAAAAATTCCGGGGCGGATCTCTCAGCCGACGCTAATTTTCCTTTCAACACCGACATCGACGGCGAAACCCGCCACGCCGGCGTGTGGGACATTGGGGCGGATGAGAACAATAGCATCAATGTGCAACTCAATCGGAATGTGCAGTTGAAGAGGAATGTGCAGATTAAATAGTCTGAACCACCGATGCAGGTTCAAGTTCTCGATGCAGGTTCAGGTTTGTAACTTGGACCCTGGAGTTAACCATCGAAATGTTTAAACAAGAATTAAATTCAAAAAGCCCGTAAACTAAAAGAATCAGGTTACAAACCTGCTCCTGCACGGAGGGGGTAAGAGAGAGGGAATATTGACGGGGATTGATAGATGTGATATATTTCCATTGTAATGGACAAATTACTAGATAATTGTCCATTTAACTGGACAAATAATATAGTACTAAAATTATGGATACCAAGGAAAATTTAAAGAAACTCATCACTGAATGGATGGAATTTGAGATTCCAAACGATATTTTGATGCGCAAGTTTGACAGGCGCTTACTGGCCGGCAAAAAGATTTTAGCAATCATCGGACCGCGCCGCGCCGGAAAAACATATTATTGCTTCCAGATTATCAAAGAATTACTATTAGACATTCCGAAAGAAAATATTCTCTATATCAATTTTGAAGACGAGCGACTCTATCCTTTGGTGGGCGATGAGCTGACCTTGTTATTGGAAAGTTACCTCGAATTGGTTACGCCTCAAAAAAACAAGAAAATATATTTTTTCCTGGATGAAGTTCAAAATATCAAGTTTTGGTCGAAATGGGCACGAAGAATAAGTGAAAAAAATCCGAATATCAAATTGATCCTGACAGGTTCATCTTCAAAGTTGCTCAGTCGGGAAATCGCTACCGAGCTCCGCGGCCGCTCACTTTCTTTTATGGTGTACCCCTTATCATTTGGGGAATTTTTAAAGTTCAAAAAAATAGATTTCGAATCTAAAACGATTTTGTATGGCAAAAAGCGCGGACAAATAAAAAAAGCGTTCAATGAATTCTTGGAGCAGGGCGGTTTCCCGGAAACTTTGTCTGAGACGCTCAAGCAAAAAGTTTTGCAAGAATACTATAGCACAATGTTTTATTCCGATATTGTCGAGCGCTACGATGTTAAGAACACTGCCTTGCTAGAGGATTTCTTAAAAATGGAAATAAACAGTTTTTCCTCGATGGCTTCAATTTCCAAGATGGAAAAAGTGCTATTGTCGATGAATAGGAAAGCCAGCAAAACTACTTTGTCCAAATATCTTTCCTATGCCAAGAGCGTTTTTCTTTTGTTTGAACTGAGTGTGTATGATTATAAATTAAAACAGCAGATGAGGCATCTGAAAAAAATATATGCCGTGGACACGGGGCTACTTAATGCGATTCGTTTTTCTTTTTCCGACGATTACGGCAGGCTCTTGGAAAATTTGGTCTTTTTGGAATTTTTAAAAGCAGGGAAAAAAGTTTTTTATTTCCGTGGTAATGGAGAATGTGATTTCTTACTTAAAGATGGCAAAAAAATTTCCGCCGCTTTTCAAGTCACGAAGAGCCTTAAAGATTATGACACTCGACAACGGGAAATTAAAGGACTTTTGGAAGCCCTGGAGAAATATAAGCTTGATGAAGGAATTATATTGACTGAAGATGAAAATGAAGAATTTGAAGAAGCTGGCAAAAAAATCAAGGTTTTGCCAGTGTGGTTTTGGGCATGTGGAATAGCGGGCAAAGATTAAGTCAATGTCCAGATCAACCGCAACGTGCAGTTCAAAAGGGGAGTGACTATCAAATAAAACGGTTTGACCCTTTTTTCAAAAACCTCTATAATTTAAAGCAAGTAAATATAAAATAATTAACACAAATATGGAACCGGAAAAACAACAACCGTTTAATATTAACGTCAGAAAATCGATGGCTGATACGTCTAGTGTGTCCTCACCTCGCAGAGCCAGTCTGCAGGATGCCTATCAGTTAAGTCATGCGCAAAAATTCGAAGCGGAAATTGCTCCGGAGAAAAACAGCGAACAGAAAAATGAACAAAAATTAGTCATAAAGATTTTGGACAAACTGATCGGTCTCGCGATTTTTATGCTTTTCTTCGGCTTGCCGCTTTTTTTCACCGGCTTCACCCAGCAAGGCATTATTTTTGATAAACAGATCTATTTCTATGTCTGGGTGCTTTTGGGCTTAGTTTTCTGGGTGACCAAAGGCGTGGTGGTGGGAGAAATGAACATCAAGCGGACGCCGTTGGATTGGCCGATCTTGGGATTTTGGTTGGCCTATATCGCCGCCACGGTTTTTTCCGTGGATCGTTGGCACAGTTTCTGGGGCGCTTATAGTGATCCATCGCTCGGTCTCATGAGTATCACGGCTTACATCATCGCGTATTATTTCCTGAACAGTAATTTAAACTTGAAGAGAATGAAATTGGTGATGATTGCGGTCATTTCGGCCGGGGCAATTACAATGATTTGGACGACACTCGCGATTTTTGGTTTGAAATTTCTGCCGGACACCATCGCCGCTTATTCTCCGCTCAGTTTGGTCGGGTCTATTACAGGCTTAGGGGTATTGTTCTCACTTTTGATTCCGATTATCACCACGGCTATTTTGCAAGTGGCTGATGCTAAAAATTTAAGCAAAGTCGTTAAGGGGATTCTGGAAACAGGCATGCTTTTCTTTCTGGTATTAGATATGTTTTTGGTCCTGGCTCTCTATAATTATATTCCGTGGGTTGGACTGTTCGTCGGAGTGGCTGTGTTTTTGATTTTTATCCTGGCCAAAATCGTACGCCCGAAAAGCACGTGGGTCTGGCTGCCGATGACCGTGTTTGTCTTGGTAATGGTATTGCGCCTGACTGGCAGCGTGCCGATTGCCAAAGTGCAATTGCCAATGGAAGTCAGTTTGAATTACAAAACTTCCGCGGACATCGCCTGGCAAAGTATGAAGAATAAATTTTTGGTCGGATCCGGTCCGGCGACCTACAGCTATGACTTCTCTTTGAACCGGCCGCAGGATTTCAACGCTAATGCCCTCTACAGTTTGCGCTTCTATCAAGGTACGGGTATTTTGGCGGAAGTGATTCCGACGGCTGGCATCGTGGGAGCCATTTTTCTCCTGCTCCTCATTTTGACCTACGTCGGCGCCCAATTCTATCTGCTGTATAAAGACAAGGAAAAAAACAAATTATATTCTTTGGGGCTGGCCAGTGCGGCGGCGATTATGCTAGTAGATGTCATGAGTGTGCGGGCTGACGGCGGAATATTGGTCATGGGGGTACTCCTCGGCACCTTGGCTTTGGCCACCGGGATTCGCGAATCGGAAAACATCGAGCGAGAAATAAATCTTTCGCTTAAGGCTTCGCCTAAATTTGCCTTGGCTCTGGCTTTTGTCTTTATGGTGGTCAGCGCCGGTATCGCCTTCTTCTTCGTTTATCTTGGTAAGGTTTATGCCTCGGACATTTATGCTAAGCGTGCAGCAGCGCTAGTGGCCACTGATCCGGATAGGGCACTTAATGATTTGAGTCAGTCAGTCACGCTCAATCCGTTGGAATCCAAATATTATGTCCAATTGGGGCAATATTACATGGCGTTGGCTAATCAGGAAGCGCTGAAGGATCAAAATTCCAGAGATATCAATAAGATCCAGCAATATTTGAACAATTCCATTGCGGTCACTAATCAAGCTAAAACCATTTCTCCCAATGATGTGGGCACGGTGGAATCGCTGGCCCTGATCTATGAAAACGCCGGTCTTTATGTGCCCAATTCTTTGAGTCTCGCGGTGGACAACTATAAGCGCTCGCAAGAACTGGAACCGCATAACCCGGTCTACTTTGTGAAACTCGGCCAATTGGATGTGGCCACAGCGGGGGCGGAAAAAGATACGGCCAAGAAAAAACAATTGGTCAATGATGCTAAGGATCTATTCCAAAAATCAGTCGACGAAAAACAGAATTATCCGGAAGGCTACTACCAATTGGCTTTGGCTGATGAAGCGCTGAACGATTTGGACCACGCGGTGGAAAACGCGGTGAAGGCTGCGAACCTTTCACCGAAAAATGTGAACTACATTCTTTCCCTCGGCCGCATGTATGAAGAAAGGAATAAGAATGATGATTTGAAATCGGCGGAGCAGGTTTATCAAATAGCGATAAGCATAGATGACAAGAATGTTAATGGGCATTTCTATCTGGGACTGCTGTATGAGAAAGAAAAAAACAAGGACGGTGCCAAAAAAGAATATGGCCGCGTAGTGGATCTGCTCAGTGCCAATAGTAATGGCAGTAACGCCGACACGATCGCTAAATTGAAAAAGATGATTGACAACGTGAATAATGGCGTAGTGAACACGGCCGAAAGCCTGGGGTTGACCCAGGACAATCAACCGGCCCCGACTACTCCGACTGCGCCTGTAGCACCAACTACACCAACTACACCAACTACCCCCCCCACTGCTCCTACTGTTAAGCCAACTACTCCTCCAGTGACACCTACTCCGTAAGGACGGAAAATACGGCAAAACCGTAATCGTAGAGACGCCCCGTCGGGGCGTCTCTACGATTACCATAATAGCCCTTGACATTATTTTCAGGCCTGCTATCATAGTAAAGCGTTAAGAAATTAGTATGTGATTCCTGGGGGATTGTGCCTAAGAAAAGGGGATAATTTCAAGGATGACTGAATGATAAAATCAATCAAAAAACTAACTGAAAAAAGCGGGCTTGCCCCGCGATCGCGAAGTGATTTTGCGGGGTGAAACTTTTAGAAGTCTTTGAATTTGCTTCTAAAAAACTCCGCTCTAAAGCGGTTTTTAATTTGTGCGGAAATAGTCTTTCATAAAATGATTGTGAAAATTATTTTCCGCATCAAACGCACCTTAACAATTAAATAGCTCTACTCAAATAAAAATCTTTTTGCATTCTGTGCGATTCGATTAAGTTTAGTGGAGCAAAGGTCTTAATCTGGATATTCAATGCCTACCGTTGGCGGGAATAGAATTGGATATTTATGATTAGTCATCTAATGTCGCGTAAGCAATGCGATATTAGATAAAAGTAGGTAAAAAAATTGCAATAATGAAAACTGTCAGTTAAATAGAGTTAGTGATTTTAGTGATTGCTAACTGCTAACATTGACCCCGATGTAATGTCGGGGTGAAAAATTTAAGAGCGGTAGTACTAATGCATATGGTGAATGCCTTGACACTAAAAAGCGATGAAGGACGTAGCTAGCTGCGATAAGCTTCGGGGAGGTGCTGAGCAACCTTTGATCCGGAGATTTCCGAATGGGGCAACCCCTCCGACTTTACGTCGGAGAACTTTAGCTGAATAAATAGGCTATTGTAGCGAACCCGGCGAACTGAAACATCTTATTAGCCGGAGGAAAAGACATCAACTGAGATTCCCCAAGTAGTGGCGAGCGAACGGGGAGAAGCCTAAACCATCAGTCGCAAGACCGGTGGGGTTGCGAGATAATTCTACTCGTTTAATCGGGGTAGGAAACTGTTTGTTAATAGAACGTCTCTGGAAAGAGCGGCCATAGAGAGTGAAAGCCTCGTATATGAAAACGAACAACGACTACGGAATTATTCTCAAGTAGGGCGGGACCGGAGAAATCCCGTCTGAATCTGGGGCCACTATTGCTCCAAGGCTAAATATTTTTAGTGATCGATAGCGAACGAGTACCGTGAGGGAAAGGTGAAAAGTATCCCGATGAGGGAGATGAAATAGTATCTGAAACCATATGCTAACGAAGAGTAGGAGCCGCATTCTTCACTGACGTTCAGAATGAATTTTTAATTTCCAATTTTTAATTTTTTAAATAAATCTTAATGTCTAAATTTTTAAACATTAAGAAATTTGAAATTATTTATAAAATTACAAAATTAAAAATTTAAAAATTCGGAACGCGAGTGAAGAGTGTGGTGACTGCGTGCTTTTTGTAGAACGATCCAGCGAGTTAGTTTTGTGTCGTCCGGCTAAGCGACTTTGTCGCGGAGCCACAGTGAAAGCGAGCTTTAACCGGCGAACAACGATGGCACGAACTAGACCCGAAGCCAGGTGAGCTATTTATGAGCAGGGTGAATTTGCTGTAACAGGCAAAGGAGGCCCGAACCCACGCACCGTGCAACATGCGGGGATGACTTGTGAATAGAGGAGAAATTCCAATCGAACTTGGCGATAGCTGGTTCTTCCCGAAATAGCTTGAGGGCTAGCGTTGGGACAACTATGTTTTGGAGGTAGAGCTACTGAATGAGGATTCGCGGTTCGCCGTAGGGTTCTCAACCAAACTCCGAATTCCAAAACAATTATCCCAGCAGTCAGAACTCCGGGGCTAAGCTCGGAGCTCAAAAGGGAAAAAGCCCATGACCGCCGTCTAAGGTCCCAAAATCTATGTTAAGTGGGAAAGGAGGTGAAGTTTCTTATACATCTAGGAGGTTGGCTCAGAAGCAGCCATCCTTTAAAGAGTGCGTAACAGCTCACTAGTCTAGAGACTTTGCGCCGAAAATTCAACGGGGCTCAAACATAGTACCGAAGACGCGGATGCCGTACATAGTACAGAATGTCAAAATCCCAATGCCAAATGTCAAATAAATTCCAAAATCCAAATGACAAAAATTCCAAATTAATTTGAAATTTAGTCATTTGACATTTATTTGAAATTTGAGCTTTGAAATTTGAAATTCCGCACTGTGTGCGGCGTGGTAGGGAAGCGTTCCATACGCGCTGAAGCGGCATGCGTGAGCATCCGTGGAGTGTATGGAAGTGAGAATGCTGGAATTAGTAACCGCAATTGGAGTGAGAACCTCCGACACCGAAAGTCTAAGGTTTCCTGGGCAATGTCAATCATCTCAGGGTTAGTCGGTCCTAAGGCGAGGTCGAAAGGCGTAGTCGATGGACATAAGGTTAATATTCCTTAACTTCGGTATGATTCGATGGAGTGACGCATTTTAGTAGTTCTTGCCGATTATTGGATTTCGGTAGGGGTACTGAGGAAGTGAGACAGGCAAATCCGTTTCACAATATTCCAAGGTATTTCTGGAACTCGCCTCACCGGCGAGGAACAAGAATGAGCAGAGTGCCAAGAAAAGCTTCTAAGATTAGTCATATCGAAACCGTACTAAAACCGACACAGGTAGACTGGGCGAGTAGCCTAAGGTGAACGAGTGAACCTTCGTTAAGGAACTCGGCAAAACAGCGTCCGTAACTTAGGGATATGGACCGCCGACCGCAAGGTCGGCCGCAGCGAAAGATACCAAGCGACTGTTTACCAAAAACACAGGTCTCTGCAAACCCGTAAGGGGAAGTATAGGGGCTGACGCCTGACCAGTGCTGGAACGTTAACGGGAGAGGTGCAAGCCAATCCCCGAAGCGCCAGTGAACGTCAGCGATAACTATAATCGTTCTAAGGTTCTGTAATTTTTTATAAAGATTACAGAAAGACTGGAACGATTATGGGGATGTAATGGTAAATAAACAGAATAGTTAAAAAAGGAAAAATAACTGCCTAGTTGCGTAATTAATTACGTAATTGTCTTAAAACATTTAGCCGTATGCTGGGAACTCTGGTGAATCTGGAGCTACTATGGTACAATTATTCCATAGATTATTTAATGGAAAAATATGCCAAGTAAAAAAGCTGCCAGTGCAGACAATCAGCAGGAAAGACTAAAAATGATTGGTTGGATAGTTGGTTATGTTGACGGAGAAGGATGTTTCTCGGTAAGTCTCTTTAGAAATAAAACTACAAAATTTGGGTGGCAAGTGTTTCCTGAATTTGTAGTTACGCAAGGCGAAAAAAGCAAGAAATCGCTTGAAATTTTGATAAAATTTTTCAAGTGTGGAAAAGTTTTCGTAAACAAAAGATATGACGATCATAACGAAAATGTTTATCGCTATTGTGTAAGGTCTAAAAAAGATTTAACTGAGATTATAATTCCATTCTTCAGAAATAATCAATTGAAAACGGCCAAGAAGGGAGATTTTAAAATTTTTGCGAAAATCATTGAGATGATGAATGGAAATGTTCACTCAGAATTGAAAGGAGTAAAAAAAATTGCAAAAATGATTGAAAAAATGAATCACAAAAAACCTTCTAAGTTTTTAGAATCCTCAGAGACTAAACGCTAGATTCGCCTTCTGGGCGAAAAATTATAGTCCGTTCTCTTGGGCGACCAAGAGTTAACACAAAAGAGCGAAATTCCTTGGCAGGTAAGTTCTGTCCTGCATCAAAGGCGTAACGACTTGGTAACTGTCTTAACGAAGAGCTCGGTGAAATTGCAATGACGGTAAAGATGCCGTCGACCTGCAGCAAGACGAAAAGACCCCGTGGAGCTTTACTACAACTTGGTATTGAATTTGAGATTATATTGCCTAGGATAGGTGGGAGACTTTGAAGCTTCGACTTCGGTCGAAGGGGAGTCAACCTTGTAATACCACCCTGTGTGATTTTAAATTCTAACCCTGGACTGTTATGAGTTTTTCTAAAACTTATGATAGAACTGGCAAAAAACAAAGTTGTGAAGTTATCAAAATCTAACAAAGTTTTTTGCGGTTCAAAATTATATCGTTTTGGTTATTCATACCAGTCCGGGGACAGTGCCTGGTGGGTAGTTTGACTGGGGCGGTCTCCTCCTAAATGGCAACGGAGGAGTTTACAAAGGTCGGTTAGGTCCGGATGGAAATCGGATCGATAGTGCAAACGCATAAACCGGCTTTACTGCGAGACACATAAGTCAATCAGTCACGAAAGTGGAAGTTAGTGAACCGACTATCGCTTATAGGAGCGTAGAAGATCATCAGATAAAAGTTACCCCGGGGATAACAGGCTGATCCCTCCCAAGAGTTCACATCGACGGAGGGGTTTGGCACCTCGATGTCGGCTCATCGCATCCTGGGGCTGGAGAAGGTCCCAAGGGTTTGGCTGTTCGCCAATTAAAGCGGTACGCGAGCTGGGTTCAAACCGTCGTGAGACAGGTTGGTCTCCTATCTGCTGTAGGCGTTATTGCTTGAGAGGACTCTTTCCTAGTACGAGAGGACCGGAAAGAACGAACCTCTGGTGTACCAGCTGTTCCGCCAGGAGCATTGCTGGGTAGCTACGTTCGGACGGGATAACCGCTGAAAGCATATAAGCGGGAAGCCCACCTCAAGATTAGGCAATTCTTGATGCTTGCATCAAGATGATTTCCTGGGAGATGACCAGGTTGATAGGTCTCAGGTCTAAGTGGAGTGATCCATTAAGCCGAGAGATACTAATAAATTAAACATTATCTCTCTTAAGTTTCGATTAGCGAATTGCCGCGAATGTTAACGCGAGTGTTTGCAAATTTATTTGCAATCTATTCGTTTTCTCATTCGCGAAACATTCGTGAGTCTGTTAGCAGTTAACAGTTTCTAAAAAAAACTGAAAAGCAATTTAACAAACTATCTCATATCAAGCGTTTTTAAGCGATTAAAGACGTTGCCATTTTTGTCTATGAGAAAATTAAAAAACAGTTTCAAGTTCATTTTGACAATTTTTACCCTCACGACTTTGACCCTGATTTTCTTTTTGTTTTTTTCTCCCATGATTAAAACTTTTTAGGATAATCAAAAATCAAATAACGTTAAAGATTTGAATGCAAAGTTCCCAGTGTTTCTAGCGGCGAGGAAACACCCGATCCCATTCCGAACTCGGAAGTTAAGCTTGCCAGCCCCGATGGTATCTGTCCTTGTGGCAGGAAGAGTAGGACAATGCTGGGAACTATGCATTTAAACTTTGAAGAAAACTGGAAAGCGTGCCTCTTAGGGTAGGCTTTTTTGTTTCGGCAAGGGGCTCGTTCATGGGAGATTAATAATGAACACGGGATTCCTAAGGTCCGACCTTTGGATATCCAAAGGTCGGACCTTAGGAATCAGCTCTGCCTTTTTTGTGGATAATTTTGAATTAAAATGCTTTAAATCAGGCATTTTCGTCTCTTTACAAAAAGTTGATTCGGGTGTATAATACTGGGTCGGTGTAAATTGTCCTTTAAAAACCCAATTTTGCAATTTGCCACAGCAGAAAGGATTTTTTTGAAGAATTCTTTCTGCTGTGGCGAAACCGATTGGCCAAGTCCAACAGCGACAATCTATTTTATAGAGAGGTGTGCGATGAAAAAAGTTGCGAGCCGACCAATAGAGGGAATAATTGAGTTTGTAAAACAAATGGGAACAGTCCACGAGGCTGAGCGCATGATTATTGAGGCAGGGGGAATGAGTATATTCCAGTGGGCAATTACCGATCCGAACTTCCGTTATGATCTGGTGGCATTTGCCAATGACTATGTCCCAAGTGCGCTTAACTATGCAGCTCTACTCAAATGGTTTCAAGACAACAAGCTGGAAAGGTTTCTTTCCACCGGCAGTCTTGAAAAAAACATCAAGGAGCAGGAAATTTTTTATCAGAGATTTTATGGTAAAAGTTTCCGCATCGACCGCAAAAAGATTTTTGTCGATGCCTGGAGATTGCCAGCTATCAAGGTTGGACTGAAGGCGGGCAGTATAAACATCGCTTTGCTCAAAGCTACTCCGGAAATCCAGTCTGAGGTGGAAATACAAATGACAGAAGTGGAATTTTTCTTCGATCGGATAATGAAACCGCTCAAAGAAAATAGCTTCAGAATCTGGGCGGAAGAGGGAGTTGACCGCTGGACCAACTTGAAACTGGCAGAGTTTTTGCGCCGCTGCAGTCCGACGGAGCCGGAAGATTTTGATGCCGAAGCTTTCAAAAAAGATTGGGCGAAAGAAATAATTCGCATAATCAAAAAGAAAAGAGTGTTGCCGAATGTGACGACGGGCGCACTGGAAATAATTTTCACCAGCAACTTGGTGAATATCCCCAGTGACCAAATCATCGTCAATAAAAACGGCGAAATAGTTACTCCGGATGACCGCTCCTATGTTTCGGCCATAGCCAAAAACGTGAGAGTGCTTTCCAATGCAGAAGGGATTATTCTGGCGAGCCAGCTTTTCGCCAAGGATGGAACCTATCTGGCTCCCAATACTTGGGAATGGAGACGGGACTTGGTTGAGCATCAAGATAAAAAAACCAGCCCCTTTGCTTCAGTCGCGATCGTCGATTCTGGTGGCCACGAGTTCGGGCTCAGCTCCGCTGTGCTGACTGCTCCGATGGCGGCGGCCGTTTGCGTCTTGCCCTATAATTTCGGGTAGATGCCGAAGGCGAGGATTTTGGATCTGTTTCCGCGAAGCGGAACAGGGAGTTTGGATAAAAAATTTCCAGATTTCAGCCCACGATGTAAATCATCGTGGGCTTTTTTTATTGCAAAAAAATATGCTAAAATAAGCTTGAGCTCAGAGAGTGTTCGTACGCGACACTTTCCTCGTAACAAAACCCGAAGTTCAGCGCGTTTCCAGGGACGGAGAATAATGAAATTTATGCTAGCGTCCAAACAGAGGCTAAGATAATTGGCTATGAAAAGCGGAGCAATCTTCTTTTTGAAATTATGGATGGAAACGGTGCTATAATGCTTCAGTCGCAATCGTCAATTCTGATGACCACGAGTTCAAGCTCAACTCCAACAATGCTGACAACTCCAATGACAACAACCGTTTGCGTCTTGCCCTAACACTTCGGGCCTTTTGTCTTTTTGAGCCAACCACCGATTTCTCTCCCGATGGAAACGATAGTTTCCAATTGGGAAGAATACCACCCAGTGGAAATGAATTTTTTGTCCACGGCCAGCCGCAGAGATTTTTTGAATAAATCAAAATTGGCGCTGGCCAGTGGCAGATAGATCTGGTTATGAAGTGAAATCAGGGCAGCTTTATGCGTTTCGTTCAAAAAAAGCAAGATTTCTTTTCCCAAAAAATTTCTATCCATCTTGGGGAAATTTTGCACGCGATCATAACAATTTCCGTATAATTTTTCTAATTCAGCAAATAATTTGGGCTGATTATTTTTATGAACGATATTCGTGGTAACGACTTCGCTGGGGGGGGGTCTTAGCGGGAATGCCATTTGTCATAATGATATTTTTGAAAAAATTATTTCTTTAGAAAATTTGTTTTCAGCTTGGCAAGAATTTAGCAGGGGAAAGATGAAAAAGAAGGATGTCTTGGAATTTAAAATAAAATTGGAAGAAAATATTTTCCATCTCCATCAAACACTTAAAAACAAAACCTACCAGCATTCCCATTATACCGCATTTAACGTATATGACCCAAAACTGAGAAAAATTCATAAGGCCACGGTCATGGATAGAGTTTTGCATCATGCGATTTTTAGGATTTTATATCCACTTTTTGATCCAAGCTTTATTTGGGACTCCTATTCTTGCAGGATGGGAAAGGGTAGTCACCGAGCAGTCAAAAAATTGGAAAAATTCACAAGAAAAGCAAGTCAAAATAACAAAAGAAATATCTTTGCTTTGAAATGCGATATAAGAAAGTTTTTTGACTCTATTAACCAAGAAATTTTGCTGGAAATAATCCGAAGAAAAATACAAGACAGAGATGCTTTATGGCTGATTGAAAAAATAATCCAAAGTTTCCCGGCAGGTTTGCCGCTGGGAAACGTCACCAGCCAAATTTTTGCCAACATCTATTTGAATGAGCTGGATCAATTCGTGAAACATAATCTCAAAGAAAAATATTACCTGCGTTATTGCGATGATTTTATAATCTTGGGCGAAAGTGAAGAATGGCTGAAAAATATAATTCCAAAGATTGCTTGCTTCTTGCAGGAAAATCTACAGATCACGCTTCACCCGAATAAAATCAGTATCAGAAAATTCAGTCAAGGGATAGATTTTTTGGGCTATGTGGTTTTGCCGCATCATAGAGTTTTGCGAACCAAGACCAAAAAAAGAATGATGAAAAAAATATCCCTGAAACAGAAAATGTACCAGGAGGGTTTGGTTTCTGAGGAATCGCTCAATCAAAGCGTGCAATCGTATTTGGGAGTGCTGGAGCATTGTGAGGGGTGTGGGGTGGCGAGGGAGATGGAAAGGACAATCGACAAGGCTAATGGATAAAATACGGCAGAGTCCTCTTTTTTCACTTCGCTGGCGCGCGTTCAAAAAGAGAGACTCCGCCAAGGGGAGTGCCGCGGCTCTGTAGGTATATTGCGTAAAAAATCATTGAGTGATAAGATAACAGTATTAAAAACAAAAAACTAAAATAGATGCGGCAGGCCGAATTCGCTAATGGGGAATATTATCACATCTACAATCGTGGCGTGGATAAGCGCGAGGTGTTTTTGGATGAGGCGGATTATATTAGATTCTTGACCAGTATGCGTGAATTCAATAGCATTTTAGATAGGGAAGAAAGACTAAGAAAATTGGAAAAGGAAAAATCGGAGTCCAACTCCGATTCGGAGTTGGACTCCGATTTTTCCGCCTCCACAGAACAAAAGTTGGTTGAAATTATTTGTTATTGCTTGAATCCGAATCATTACCATTTTATACTGAGGCAATTGCAGAAAAATGGCATCAGTAGATTTATGCAGAAAGTTGGAACTGGCTATACAAACTATTTTAATAAAAAACAAAATCGTTCCGGTGCACTCTTCCAAGGAAAATTCAAATCCATCCATATCGACTCTAATGACTATCTGCTCTATCTGTCAGCCTACGTGAACGCTAATAATTTCATTCATGGATTTAATGAGAAGTTGGAAGATTGGGCATACTCAAGTTATCTGGACTATGCCGGACAGCGGGCAGGAAAGCTTTCCAAGAAAGAGGTTATATTGGGTCAATTTGATAATAATTTTTCGCAATATGCAAAATATATCAAAGATAATGCGCTATACCTGAAGGAAAAAAAGGAAATGGCGAGCTATATTTTGGAATGAGTTGGAAACTGTCTATAGCTAGGTAGGCTTTTTTGTTTTTAGGGGATGTGCTAAAATAGCTCTATGAGATTTTATTCGTCGAATTTATTTTAAACTAATCATCTAATTTTAGCCCCATGGATAAAGCGCAACGCAAAAAAATAATCATCAGTTCCGTTTATTTGGCCATGCTCCTCCTCATTATCTGGGGGTTCTATGCCAAATTCCGCCATGTGCCGACTTGCGAAGACAGAATCAAAAATCAGAATGAAGAAGGGGTGGATTGTGGGGGAGTCTGTCAAAAAAGCTGCGGGATTGTCGCTCAGGAATTGATTGTGGGCAAGATGGGAGCGGTGCCATCCGGGATCGCGGGTAAATATGATTTTTATGTGCAAATCACCAATCCGAATGCGACTTTTGGGGATAAAAATTTTTCTTACAAACTTAATTTCAAGGATGCCGGCGGGTCTGTCATTGCGGCGCGCCAAGGTTCAAGCTATATTTTGCCGGGTGAGCGGAAATATATCATTGAAAGCAACTTAGATGCGCCAAGTGCGCCGGCGTCTTTTGATCTCAATATCACCAACTCTGATTGGGTGGAATTTAATGATTATTATGAAAAGCCGGATTTGCAAATTGTGAATAAGAACTATAGCGAAGTTTCCGGCGGCGTCGGTTTTTCCGAAGCCTCGGGCCTCCTCAAAAACAAGAGCGCCTTTGATTTCGACCTGATCAAGGTGGAAATAATCTTGAAAGATAATGATGGAAACGTTTTGGCGTTGAACTCGACGCAGATGAAGACAGTGGCGGCGGATGAGCAACGCGATTTTCGGATTTCTTGGCCCAATAGCTTTCCGGGCACCGTGGGCAATATGGAAACGCAAGTGGAAGTTAACATCTTCAACTCAGACACCTTTCTGAAGCGGTTTTATAAGACCGAAAAATTCCAACAATACTAAAATTAACGTGGGATGAATAAGCTTTTCAAATTGGATTGGATTTTGATAATCGCCGTAGCCTTACTCCTGACCATTGGCCTCCTTGTGATCTATAGCATTTCTTTCAATGGTTCCGTGCTTAATGCGGCTAACTTGGAGCGGCAGATTATCTCTATCGCCATCGGTTTTGCGCTGATGTTTTTTCTGGCGTTTTCCGATTATCGTAAGCTGAATGATTATAGCACGAAGCTCTATTTCTTAATGCTTTTGATGTTGGCTGTAGTTTTGGTGGCGGGCAAAACCGTGAAGGGCCACACTGGTTGGCTGGGTTTTTCCTCCTTCAGTGTTCAACCGGTTGAGTTGGCAAAACTGATCATCATCATTTTTCTGGCCAGTTTCCTCAGTCAAAAAAGGACCCAGCTTAGCATCGTGGTGCGCATTGTGGCTTCCATAGTGTTGATTTTTTTGCCAGTCTTTCTCATTTTGAAACAACCCGATTTGGGTTCAACGGTCATCATCTTGGCTTCCTGGGGCGCGCTCCTAGCCACGTCCGGTATCAGCAAAAAAAATCTGGCCCTGCTGGCCGTCATTGGTGCGGTGGTGCTGTCACCGGGTTGGTTCCTTATGAAAAATTACCAAAAAGATCGGATTGTAAATTTTATCGATCCCTATCGCGATCCGACGGGTAGCGGCTACAATGTCATCCAGTCTACGATTGCGGTGGGGAGCGGCCAAATGTTTGGCAAAGGCTTGGGGCACGGTTCGCAATCACAGCTTAACTTTTTGCCGGAAAAACACACGGACTTTATTTTTTCCGTCATTGCCGAAGAGCTGGGTTTTTTCGGGGCCGCCGCCGTGTTTGTGCTTTTTGGGATTATTTTTTGGCGGCTAGTAGAAGCGGCGCGCGCCTCACGAGACAACTTCGGTTATCTTTTCGTGATTGGCACGATGGCGGTGATTTTTTTCCAGCTTTTAGTGAATGTCGGCATGAACATCGGCGTGATGCCGGTAGCCGGCGTGCCTTTGCCGCTCTTGAGCTATGGCGGCAGTTCTATGGTCACTACTTTGGCTGCTATCGGCATTGCGCAAAGCGTCTATTTGCGTAGAAAAAAATCCAATTCTTTAGATAATCTGAATTAATATTTTTAAAAAAACATACCTATGTTTCGAGAATTCAAAAAATTTCTTTTGCGCGGCAACGTGGTGGACCTGGCGGTTGGAGTAGCGGTCGGAGCTGCTTTCGGTGCGGTAGTGACGGCTTTAGTGAGTGATTTTTTGACGCCGCTCATTGCGGCGGTGGTCAGGGTGCCTGATTTTTCCAATATGGTATTCACGCTGAACGGCAGTCAATTCCGCTATGGTCATTTCATCAATTCCCTGGTTTCATTTTTCCTGGTGGCGTTCGCTTTGTTTTTCTTTGTGGTGAAACCGATGAACATTCTGATTACCCGTTCCAAAAAAGGTCAGCCCATTGACCCGACCACGAAAAAATGCAAAGAATGTTTGAGTGAAATTCCGATCAAGGCGAAACGTTGTGCTCATTGCGGACATATCGCCGATTGATTTTTTTTGGTGTTGCTATTGGATTTTTAAACCAAGCCAGACAGGCGGCGAGCTATTGATGCTCGCCTGTTTTTATTTCTGAAAGCTTGTTTTACAGAAATTGTATTAGTGGATAAGCTTTTTATTTTAGAAAATTCAGAAAGGAGGTGTAATATTATGAAACAACTATCATGTAAAGATATGGGTGCGGCGGAGTGCGATTTTGTGGCAACTGGCAACACGGCCGAAGAATTGAAAGACAAGATGATGGAGCACGCTAAAATGGAACATAGTGACATGCTGGACAGCATGTCGGATGACGAAAAATCCGGGATGATGAAAAAAATGGATGCTATGATGAAGGATGTGTGATTTTAAAAAAGAACGGTTAGAGGAACCGTTCTTTTTATTGCTAAATATTAGCGTTGACGTATGGACTTGTGGCTGACTAGGCTTTTCGCGCGACAGCTTTCTTGACAGTTTTGGCGACGCGCGCCGCATCCTTGGCCAGGTCGGCTTTGGCAGCGATGGCCAGCTTGCTCATAGTTCTCCAGTGTTTTTTGAGATCAACGGCCAAGGCTTCGATTTCCGGCTGGGTGGCTTTTTTGCTTTTCTTGTATTCCTTAGTGACGGCGTCGATAATTTCCAGATAGATCGGTTCAGTGATTTCTTTAGCGGCTTCCAATTTTTCCACCACTTCACCTTTCATCTTAATGGCCCAAGCTTTGGCATGTGCTCTCGTTTTCTTGCCACGCGGTCCGAAGACGAAATAGGCGGTGGCGGCCACGCCGGCTAGGCTGGCTCCCAGGACGGCTAACTTGACGGCTGCGGATTTGTTCATTTTTGTTGGCATATTTTTTAATTAAATTACTTAACGAATTATTTTGTCTTTTTGCTTTTCTTTCTGGGCGCGGGTGAAAAAAACATGCGGAAAAGCAGATTGCTTTCTAATTTTTCTTTGAGGTCAAAAATGAATTCTTCCGATTCCTTGAAATGCGTCTGCAGTTTTTCGGAAATGGCATAGAGGTTCTGGCCTGCCCGGATGAAATAGAACAAGGCGACGGCCAAGAGGACGGTCAAAATCACCGTGGCCACGGATGAGATGAAAAAGAAAATGTCTGCTTTTATGAGTGTGTCCATATCCATATTATACAGCACAGTTGTTTTCCTGGCTAGGGTTTATATTTTTTTCAAAGCGGGAAGATCCGGGAAGCGCGTATCGTTTTGGATGAAGAGGCGATTGAGTCGGAGTGGATCCACTTGGTTTGCATTGCTTTCATTTACGGTAGTGACGGCGGTAGTATAGCCGGAGTTGGCGACGATATTTTCCACTGCTTGACTGATGGCGCCACCCGGATAACAAAAATCAGTGACGGGTGTGCCGGTGATTTGTTCTAATATTTTCTTGCTGGCATAAATCTCTTCTGCCGCTTTTTGGTCGCTAATGGTGGTGAGATTGGGATGTGACAGTGTGTGCGAGCCGAAATTCATCCCAGCTTGCTGCATCTCCAAAATTTGCGCTTGGGTCAAAAAGCCGGGTTTATCTATATTGTTTACGATTAGATAAAAAGTAGCTTGGAAATGGTATTTTTTTAAAAGAGGAAAAGCCGTATCATAGACATCGCGGTAGCCGTCGTCGAAAGTCAAGATGAGTGGTTTTTTATCAATTTTTTCAGGATGCGTTAGGTAGGCCGGCGTAACCGTCTGAAAATCATTGGCTGCTAGCCAGTCGAGTTGTGCTGTGAAATTTTCTGGCGAGACAAAGATACTCGGGCTGGAAGGATTTTGGCCGCCGGGATAGGCTTGAATGTGATGATACATCAAAATGGGCACGGCCGGCGTGAGTGAAATTTTTTGGGGTGTCACGGGGGAATTTAAATTAGCTGGAATGGCGGGCGGGGTTCGCAAGTGGTTTTCTTGGACGCTCAAAAACAACCGACGCATAATCAAAGATGTGCCTAGGAGAGAAAGAAGGATAAGGAAAAGAAAAAATGTTTTTTTCATAATGCATTTCCAGTATAATTTAAAATCCCCGAAGTGACAACGCGTTTTTACCAAAATATCCGGCGACTTTACAATGTGTAGTTTTAATACTAAAATTATTTAATATGAAAAAGATCCAATATCTGAATGGTTTGCGGGGCGTAGCCGCCTTTGAAGTGGTTTTTCACCATTTTATCCTGGCTTTCTATCCCGCGCTTTTTTCCGGGCCCGGCATTGCGACGCATTTGGCGGCTGGCGAAGAGGTGGCCGCTTCGGGGTCGTTTTTGAATCTGTTGTGGGACGGGAATTTTGCTGTGTGCATCTTTTTTGTCTTGAGCGGTTTTGTCCTGAGTCATAAGTTTTTTCTCCGGAAAGAACGCGAGATCATTACGGCCAGTGCCGTGAAACGCTATTTCCGCTTGGCTTTGCCGGTGGCTTTCTCGGTGCTCCTGGCCTATATACTGATGAAACTATCTTTGTTCTATAATGATCCGGTTGCAACTCTGAGCGGCTCCGGCTGGCTTTCGGGCTTTTGGAATTTTCAACCTAATTTTCTCGATTCCTTGAAGCAAGCGTTTATTGGCTCGTTCTTCTTCAGCGTTTTTGATTATAATGCCATCTTGTGGACAATTGCCTGTGAGTTTCTGGGTTCATTTCTGGTGTTCGGTTTTTTAGCCATCTTTGGCAAAGCTCCGAAAAGATTTTGGGCGTATGCGTTTTTGATCCTAGTCTTTTTTCAAACCTATTACCTGGCTTTTATTCTTGGGATGCTCCTGAGTGATGTGATAGCGCACCGGCAAATGATTTTGCGAAATTCCAAGACGAAGAAAGTTTGGCTCTCAGTCCTTATGGCCGCCGGATTATTCCTGGGCTCTTTTCCGATCGGTCGCGACCCGCAAGGCACGGCGTATGCTTTTATGGATATGCCCTGGATGACCAGCGCCGCGACATTCTATCATATCGTGGGTGCTTTTTTTCTCATGATCGTGCTGCTCGATTCCAAAAAGATGCAACGCTTTTTTTCGTACAAATATTTTCTTTTCTTGGGTGAAATATCCTTCGCGATGTATTTGTTGCACTTTATCATCCTAGGCTCATTCTCTAGTTTTGTCTTTTTGAAACTGCAACCGGAGATGGCCTATTCCTACGCCGTAGCTTTGTCATTCTTGATCTCACTGCCGGTCATTCTCTTGGTGAGTTACGCTGCCTATGAATTGGTGGATAAGAAGGCGGTTAGATTTTCACATTTTTTGTATGAAAAATTGTTCGTGCATAAGCAATGAAAAAGACGGAAAAGACCAGCGTTGACAGAAAAAGTGTTTTTGGGTGTATAATGGTATAGAATAGTTTTCAGCTTAATTATTAAACCTTAAAATTATGAAAAAGGTGATGATGCTAACGCTAGTGACTCTTGGTGCTTTAGCGTTGAGCGGATGTGGCACGCAAAGCGGGGTTTCAAATGGCTACTCCAATACTAGTACCGATAACAATAGCACGCCGCCGAGTGCAAGCGCGCCTAGTGCGCCGGCTCCAACTCCAGCTGCGTCGGCTCCGATTGCAGCCAACGCTATCAGTATCCAAAATTTCGCTTTCAGTCCGGCGACGTTGACGGTCAAAAAAGGGACAACGGTGACGTGGATGAATAATGACACGGCGACACATACTGTGAAATCAAGCTTGTTCACTTCGGGCAACCTGGCCAAAGGTGATACTTTCAAATTCACTTTTGACACCGTGGGCACTTTCAACTATTCTTGTGGTGTTCACCCTTCTATGATGGGCACAATAATCGTTCAGTAATATGGTCCACTCGTTTGCCTATAGCTACAAAAACAGGGAAATTTTTCCCTGTTTTTTGTTTTATTTGTGTTTTTATCGGATTTGTGGCATGATGGGGAAAAGGAATCCTCCTTGTAATTTTTGGTTTTAAAAATAACGCAAGACAAAATGGCTGAAAAAAAGGAAAAATTGGAGAAGAAGATTGATCTTAAAGCCTTTTGGGTGAAGATTTGGAAGTTGCTTGAGCCGAGCCGCACCCAAATCAAAAAACTGTTGATTTTGATTTTCTTTTTG
>Ga0114951_10000808_pt1 | contig 41959 bp, 61 predicted proteins | sample AM7aDNAmetaG_FD_88677 | JGI IMG/M metagenome (GOLD analysis project Ga0114951, IMG submission 88677) | Freshwater microbial communities from Finland to study Microbial Dark Matter (Phase II) - AM7a DNA metaG | ecosystem: Environmental > Aquatic > Freshwater > Lake | place: Finland: Lake Alinen... | reverse complement strand
TTTAGTTATTAAATTTCGTAAGTTCCTGAAATAGCCACGCTATCACCATTTCCCCAAGTGAATGGATGTGTTGCATCCCATGCATTATTTGATGATGGAACTCCTATACTTCCGATTGTTGTATCACCATTGCCTAAAGTTGAAATACCCATATAAGTTGCTGTTCCACCATCTCTTCCGTAAGCGGCATAAGAGCCTGCAAAATATCCAGTTCTAGTTACAACAGCTAATGGTAAAGTTAAAACTATTGTTCCACTAGCAGAACCACCTGCACCGAGAATAAATCCATGAGCAAAATTAACTTTTTTTTCGCTAATCTTATAATAAGAAGTCTGTGTTCCAGCTCCGAGTGTTACACCACTTGAAATACTCCCGATAGAAAGCCACCTTGTTTCATAAATCGGTCTTTGGATAAGATTAGAGGCGGTAAAAGTAGGAACGCTCCAGGTATATCCAGCACCAGCAGAGAGAGTAGCGGCGAATCTTCCGACCACTTCGTAGTAGTCAGTTGAGGCGGCGGTTGTAATGGTCGAGATAGCGGCGTATTTTTCATTCGTTGTCGTTACAGAGAAATCAGAATACTGATTCCCGATGATACGAGAAAATCCTATCACTACTCCGTCAGTGGCGTTGTAGCCGAGGTAGACGAAGTAATCTATTTCTTTCGTAGCGAGTTCAGCAGAGCCAGCATTACACCAGTTTGTAGCGGCGTTTTTCGTTACGGAGAGAGCGGCAGTCACAGAACGGACAGTATCTCCAATCCGACAATACACAGGGTCAGTTGCAGAGGGGTCTGTTCCTGCTAGAGTTTTCAGAGCGACTGTGAGGTTATTTGAAGCAACCGAAGGTACTATTTTTCCATTGATTAAAAATCCTTCGGGTGCGTTAAAACTTATTGTCCCATTAGTAAAAATTGGCAATGTTAAAGTTTTATTTGTAAGTGTTTGTGCTAAAGAAGCAATATAACTTGCAATATTTGCAAAACTTACTCGCTTATTTGACCCACTATCATTTACAGGAACCTCTTGAGTTCCTGAAGCTGATGCTGAACTTAATTCTGATATTCTTTTGTTTGACATATGTTTATATTATAAATATTTTTTAGTATAACTTACAACTACATTATATGAATGGCTTGTGCTTTTAGTCACTATTTTATAAGTATTCGCCCCTAATTGTAGGCGTGGGAATAGTCCTGTGTAATCAGTTTCAACTCCTGCGATAGTCACTTTCTTATTTTCAGCGTCAATAATAAGGCTCTGCCCGTCTGTAATAGCTTGTGCAACTGTTATTTTATCTCCATTTATAGTGACGGAAACCTCCGTCACGCTAGAAGCAGCTGAAAATGTAATCGTTATATCATATTTAGGAACTACTGTACCTAAAATGTTAAGGCTCGTGTCTTGCAAAGTATGAAGGACGCTGGCTGTTGTATAAGCAGTTACGGAAATATCTTTCCCAAAGCCTGCTGGAATTGCAAACTCAACTGAAAAAGGCACATTAGTTATGTTGTAATAATCCCTTTCTATCTGAACTACTTTAACCGTAGCAATATAACGCCTTGTACCGCTGGCATATTCAATGTCTAAAATCTTATCTTTGCCACCCATTAGTTGTTTGAAAGTGTCTATGTTAGTTTCCAAGTTATCCACATCCGTACCCTTAATAGTTCCTGCAATAATTATCTTCTTAGGCTGATAGTAAGTTGAAACCAATTCTGAACCGCTTTCCCTAGTCAATTCATACATAAATAAATCCCGAGTTGTGGCATCATCATGTTGAACAGTTTTAACTGTATAATTACCTGAATTGATACTTGTGCTGTCAAACGAAATGTTTCTCATAATTTTATAATGCTCCTAAATTATAGTATTCCTGCTCTTTATTTATTGCTTTTCTAACTGCTCTAACAATCGTATCAAGGTCATTGTCATTCCTTACCGATACGTTATTAAAGTTTATATTGACTTCTTTACCAACCTGACTTGTCTGTCTGATGTTTCCACTTTGGCTAGGTACAAATACTTCGGGTCTGTTTTCTCCAACTATATAAGACTGTCCTGCTGTAACTGCACCACCTAAAGCCTTTTTATCACTATCTTTGTCACTCTTAAAAATGTTTATCATTGCCTTTAGCGGATGACTTAATTTTTCTTTTAAATCATTCCACCAACCAATCACGGTATCTATTGCTTTTCTAAATTCTGCTTTCCATTTTTCTATTGCACTTCCAAATGGAGAGAAAATTACTTGTGCTATTCCTTTAATAAACAAATACAAGCCATTCCAAATTTTCTTTAAATCATCTATCAAAGCACTCCAGTTACCAAAAATTAAATCACAGAAAAAAGTAAATACTCCTTCTAAGAATTGTATTGCTCCTGAAAATATATTTACAAATCCTGTTAAAGCTTTAGATATAATTACAATTGTTTCTACAAAGGCTTTTATTAAAATCATCAAAACCCCGACTATAATAACGCCAAGATATTCAGCAAATATCTTTAATTCAGGCATTATAGGAAGCAAAGCAGCATAAATTTGTGTCCACGCATCAACAAAAGCAGCTCTTAATTGCTCCCAAAGAGGTACAAAAAAATCTCTTATAAAAACCCAAATCCAATTTGTTTCTTGAAAAAATCCTCTTATTGTTGCTGTAAACTGTGTCCAGACTGTAATTCCTTGTTGTGCTATTCCGTTTATATCTATACTTTGCAACATTGCTGTAAATTGAACTCCCCATTGCAGTATTCCATTTCCTTCTCCTGCTAAATAAGCACCAACATTTTCTTTAAAGTTTCCCCATTGATTATTCATTATAGTCAATGCTCCTGCTAGTGTTTTTCCAGCAGCTTCAGCTTGTCCTTTAAAGTTTCCTTGCAGTAAAGTACCCATCATTATAACTCTTTCATCCATTGTGGCGTTTTGAAACTTAGCTTTGAATAAATCTTGCATTGCCTTTGTCGTTCCAGGAACAGTTACTCCAACTCTTTGTAACATAGTTAAAGTTCCAAGTTGCATTGCCTTTCCAACCATTTGACTAGCTTGTTCAAGTCCTATTGTTGCTCCAGTAGCATCTCTTAATCCTTCAGCCATGTCTAATAGGTTTGGTGTAAGTTTTTGTATCTGTTTTGCATTTAACTGAAAGGTCGCCAAAAAAGCCTGACCACTTGCAATAGCGTCATCTTCAAAACGAGTAACTCCTTGTAAAGCCATTTGTTGCCTTCTTAACATGGCTATTTCTTCATCGCTGGCTTTAGATATATTTTTTAATCCAGTTTCAAATCTTTTTTGTGAGGCTTCGGCTAACTCAAAAGCCTTAACTGAACTAACACCAAAAGCCACAGTTGCACCAGCAACCGCAGTAATAGCAACAGCAGCAACTTTTAATCCGCTTGCTAAAAGCGAACCAGCTTTACTTAACCCACTAACAGATGAACTAACTCCTCTTAATTTTGCAGAGGCTTCATCTTTCGCTGTTATAACTAATTGTAGATTTGCATCAGCCATTTTTCTTATTCTGTCTATCAATTTCTTCGTTTTCAATTTGGCGAAGCATATTGATTACATTTATAAAATAAATGGGTTGCGAATTGTATGTGTGCCAATCCCAACCCATATACTTACAAGTTAAAGCTATACTAACTTCCTCATCTGTCTTAACCGCCTTTCCTGCTACTAAATTGGCAATCTGATTCTCTATTTCGTTTTTTTTTCAACTGGAATTGGATTCTGTATTTTATCAATCTCAAGCATAACCTCATCTCCATCTTCTTTTGGCAAATCCAAAAATAACTGCATAGCACCTTCTTTTATTCCATTGACGCTTACAACTATAAGTTCAATAGCTTTATTCTGTGCGTCTATAGTTGAGCCAGCATTTAATTCTGGAATTTTTGCTTCCCCAGTAGCACTAACACTTACATTTACACCATCTAAATAAACCCTTTGTATATCTCTTGCTTCTCCATACGTTAAATAAGTTTTAATTTCAACCTTATTCCCTGCTTTAGTTTCAATTACTTTGGTTTCCCTCATATTATTTTAGATTAGTAGCTTACAGTTGTATTCTGCAAGTAACAATCACTTATTAGTTTAGATGTTGATATATCGTATAGTGCTGTGAATTTAATTGTTTGACTTGCTACTGCATCATTATCTCTCTTGCTTTCCCATTCTGAAAACTCTACAACTGGAAATTCAATGTAGAAAGCTGGATTGCCTGCTGAACCGATTGTATCTCTAGTGTTAGTTAGCATTATTCCCAAAGCCTTTGTGCTTCCATCCAACATATAATTTCTCCAAGTCCTATCTTCATAGTTTAGGGTTATAGTTCCTTCAATCGTAAACTGTTTATTGAGTACATCTTCAGGCTCTAAAGTACCTAAAACCCAGTCATAATCGGTGTTTTTATTGATTGTGAGTTTCAATTCTTTAACTGAAATTGCAGTTGCAGCAGCCAATGTTGCGGTTGAAGCAGCAACCTTAAAAGTCAAATCACGCCCAACAAATTTATAGTCTGCAGCATAAGTAGCTGTCCAAGACCAGTCATTGCCTTTTCTTCCTTTTAGTCCTACGTTATATTTTACAATTTCATTTTGGGCTACATCAATTTCTAATGTATCAACCATACAACCTTTGAAAGCAACATCTCCGATAGGGTCTTTTGTAAAGACTGTTAAGGATGTGTGCTGGTTTGTATTGTCTAACGTAAAGGTATGCTTGTATGCAGAAGTTGAATAAGCAGCAACAGTTGAAGCCCCTAGACTTGCAAGTACTAGCAAACCAAAACTATTAGTATTTAATTCTCCTTCTAATGCACCTTCCGAGAAACGACCTGTTACTATTGATTGCGAACCACCGCCAGCTATGTGGCTGAAACTTTCTGCTGAATTTGCTTTGTTAGCTTTGTCATCAAAGTCATAGTTTGTTTTAGGAACAGTAAAAGTTGCAGAGGTAGCAGCAGTTCCTCTAACAGTTTCTTTTCCTATTCCGACGTTTACACGACGCCCAATAAATTTTGCCATATTATTTTATATTTAAAATTAAATTACTTTTTTACTAATGCGTATTGCCAATTCAATTACAGCAATACAATACTTTCCTGAATCATCCTCCCCTATTTCACTAACTGTTGGTCTTATTCCTAACATTGTCCTTCCCGTTGGCATTGTTACTCCATTTAAAAACTCATTGCTGTCAAAGGTATCTCTTATCGTATCGCATAATTCTTCCAGTATTTCTCGTGCCTTTTCGGCTGAAAACACTCCTTCTATATTCTGATAAACAAATAAACTAAAAGAATATACCTCATCATTTTCACTTGTCGTTTCATACTGGCTAGTGTTTCCATTTGTCCTTACTATCACAGCTGGAAATCCTGAAAAATCTTGGTTTGGATAATCTAATACCTGTTGGATTGCAGATATACTTTGTAAAACTGTCTTAACTTTTTCCTTCAATATAATGAAACTCATATACTTCTTGCTATTTTATTTACAACATTATCCAACGCTTTCTGAAAAAACTTCTGCACATCTTTTTGCTTTTCCTTTACTGTTATGTCAAAAAATGGTCTAGCCTTCATTCTTCTTGTTCCATCGTGTACGAATTTTGCATAAGGAGTTGTTGCTGACGGAATAATAATTGCTCTTAAAGGCTTTACTTCTTTTACTTGTATTCCTCTCCTCATTGCTCCCGTATCAATAGGAGGCTTCCACATACTAATTCCGCTTGTAATTATACTCTTAACTTGCCCTAATGTATAAACTGAAACACCTTGCATAGCCTTTTGTAATTCATCTGCAAAGTCTTTAGGAGAATTCCTGAATGCCTGTAAAATTTTTGCTTCATTTTTCAATTTTAAAGTAATCAATTTATTTTCTGGCAAGTTATTCCAAGGTAGTCAGCCATAAATCCGTCATTCCTATTCTCAATTCCTCCGCTAACTACTTTGTACCAGTTGCCATTTTTATCTAAAATCTTATCTCCTGTTTGCACGTCTTTGCCTTCATCTAAATAAATCTTAAACATTTTTCCATAACTTCCTCCTGCCATTGCTGTTTTCTCATCGCCTAAAGGCTGAATGGTGCATTGCAGGGTTGTTGTGAAAGTAGTGTAATTAGTGCTATTCGCATTTACCTGTGAAAGCCTATATACTGCTATATTTTTATCCAATAAAATTATCATTCTTTTTACGCCAATGGTATTTCCCTATATCTGTTTACAATATCGGAAAACATACTCTGGCTTCCTATGTCGCTTACATCTTGGAAAGTCACGCTATGGTCGCCTAGACTTTCACTCTTGATTCCTGTTGCCCCTCTAGTGTTCAAAATCTGCCCTACAAGCGATGCACAAGCATACTGTATATCATAAGGTATCGTTGAATATCCTGCCGTATAGGTGGCTCTATATCTGTTCTTCCCTCTTAAAAATAAGCTATCACTAAGTTCATCTTCATCATTTATTGAATCGCTAGTATCTTCATAACCACTAGTCTTGGTAATTATGCCTGATGGCAAATCTACCCAATACTCACTGGAATCTACATCTGACCAGTTGTCTGAATTGTCTTCATTTCCATTAACTTCTAACTTAGTAAAAGTTATGACAGGATAGTTTTTAAGTTTAATCTCATAAGTGCCTGTGCCATCATATTCTTCTTGGGTATAGGTGTCAGAACTAAAAGTTCTTCCACATTGGCTCTCAATATAGTCACTTGCCATATTGATAAGCATATTTAATACATCATCTTTTTCATTATTGTCAATCCCTAAAAATGTTTTTACATTAGCTAAAGTACACAACATATTATTTAGTCTTAATCTTCTTATTCTTTTTCTTGCTCATCATCTTATTTTGTTGTGGTTCTTCCATCTCTTTTGTCCATATAACAGCCAAGCCTCTATCTAAAAATCCATGAGCCACATTATTTTCAACTGTCCAAACCTTACCCGATTCTAAAATTAAAATTTTCTTCATATAATTTTCTTATCCTTGCCCTTGAAGAAAGAGCAAAGGAAAAAAACTAAGGGATTGTGATAATTTTACGGATAGCATTCGGCATAATAACATCTCCACCGATACGTTCAACAACACGAATAGCAGTTTTGTCCTGCGTAAAAGTGGTTTCAGTATCATTAGTGATTTTAACTGTCATTTTCTGCCTGTCGCCAAGCCAATAACCATATCTGTAATCTCCGAAAGCAATCTGGTCTTGCGGACACCAATAATTTTCAATTACTGGATAACCATGTATTGTTGCTGGTTGTCCAGCAGCTACAGGGTCGCTCCACAAATATCTCTGAACTCCGTCTTGCAATAGTCTTAACTCTCTAACCAACTGCGGATGTAAAAGGAAAGCAGCATTGCTTCTGAATTTTACTGGCAAATCATAAATCAAATTTATAATATCAGTAAAGGTCAAACCTAGTGCTGTACAAGCCCTTGTAGGAACACTTCCATTTACGAAAATACCAACTGGCTGTGTAGTTCCTGCTCCATTAACGATAACCCTGTCTTCTTCAGTTGCAACTGCTTCGGCAAATCTCTTTACCAAAACATTTGTCAAATCAAAAGCAGAGTCATCAATTAGTTCGTCAGTTAGATAGATAATAGCAGCCATTTTGTAAGCTGTAATAGTAGGTTGCGAAAAGTCCATAGTAGTCGTAGTTTTCGTAACACCTTCAGCTGTCCAGTAAACATCAGGACCATGTTCGCCCATTGGGATTGTCAGGGTGTTAGTTTTCATTGGAACAACAGTGACCTTGTTTCGCATAACTGTCTGTTCAATTATTTCTTGAACAAGAACGTTATAGAAATCTTGCGGTACTGTGAATCCTCCGTCAGCAGGAGTTCCTTCAGATAAAACTTTCAAAACTGTTTCATTAGCTGTAAAGAGAGCGTGGGCATAAGCCTTTACTTTTTCCTCTTTAGTCATTTCTGAAACAGATTTTTGAATGTCCTCTCCTACAAAAACTTTCATAACATTTTCCCTTTCCCTTGATGCAAACTTCTCATCCATTGAAGCTAGGATTTCTTTTTTAAGGTCTTCCAAGCCCAATTCAGATTTTACTATGTCTGCCATTTTCTGTGCTTTTTCTTCTAGTGTCAAATCTTTTTCTTCACTCATTTTGTTGCACCTCCTTTCTGTTTTAGCTCTCGGCATAACTCTTGTAATATACCAGTTGCCTGTTGTATTACTTTGAGGTCTATGTCCAAAGCCTTTGCACTTTCTTCTCCGACTTTGTCTTGGTCTAAGACTTCGGAAGTGCTATCTGAAACTTCTTCAGCTTCTTTTATTGCTTCTTCGGTTTGCTCTATCTCATCTTCATTAGGTGTCTTTTCTTCTAAATCAAAATTCTTAACTATAAAATTAGCAATCTCATTATTCTTAAAACCCTTAGCTAAAACAACTGCTTCAGGATTAGCTGGTACTGGAACTAAAGATATTTCTAGGAGTTCAGCCTTTGTAATTGTATTCTGGTCTTTAGCATCGTACTCTCGTGGTATAAAACCCACAGAAAAGGCACTTAAAATGCCCTCTTTAACTAATTCGTAAGCTTCCCTAGCCTTTTGCGTAGCCTTGCTAAAGACAGCCTTAAAGATTAACTGATTGCCCTCTACGCTTATATTAGTAGCCTTCCCGATTGGAAATTCCTGATAATTGTGAGCAACCATCAATACAGGATTCTTATTAAAGTTAGTTAAATCCCAACCTGCCTGTTTGATTATTTCCCCGTCTCTGTCTGTTGCTTCAGTTGAAGCTATCCCCATAATTTCTCCCTCCTTTATTTCTAAGTATCCTTTTAACTTATTCATAGTATTTAAAGTTATTATTAAGCAATACAAAAGCCCTGTGAGATATCGTAATATCACAAGGCTGTTCGTAGTTCCTATGTCTTTATATTCAATTTTATACAATTATATCATAATTACGTTTAGCGGTCAAATTAAACCACTTTCTGTCAACTACAGCCCTATATTGTACATAAAAACGGGTATTTTGTCCACACCTTTGACATTTTCGCTCAATTAAATCGCCCTCTTTACAGGTTTCATCCTTTGTCTTATCAACTAAATTGTTACATTTTGAACAATATAATAACATAATTTTATAATTTCCTTACTTCAGCCTCCAATTCTGGAGAAAGGAGAGAATCATTTGATTCTCCCAACTTTTACAAAAGGAAGTTTTACAATGTGTTTGCAGATTTCGCATTCGTACCATACGAATTTAAAACCTCTAGCCACTATATTCATCTTCCCTCTGCAAAGTTTACACTTAATCATAGGCTTCCTCTGCTTTATTAAACTGATAGTTTAGTCTAACAAAGCAATTTTTTTGAATTCTGCAATTTTTGCAGCGTTCAAATTTGCCTTTTTCCATTCCCTCACATCCGACAATCTTTTCCGTCTTAACATCTATTAAGACAAGAAAAGTTAAACCATCATCCTTTTTCTTTTCCATTTTACACCTCCCTATTTTATTGTCTGCGATATATGTTTTTCTAAATTTATTTTAATCTCGTTTAGGTTAGAAAAATAAATATAAACCACTAATCCAATTATTATTCCAAATCCAAATCCCACTCCCACTAGCCAACTGCGGTATTTTTCCAAAGCTGAAACCCTTACATCTAAACAAACAATATCTTCGTGGTTAGCTTTTCGTAACACTAAATCATCAGCCTTTTGTTTAATAGCGGCTAGGTCTGCCTTATTGGCACTGTCTGATTCAAGTTTAGATACCCTGTCCACAACGCTGTCTTTTAATTCTTTTATGTCTTGTGAAAGTCTGTCAAACTTGGTGTCCAATCTTATGATTGTATCCCTGTCTTGACGGGTAAATTTTTCTTCCATGTTTTCGGGCATATTAGTTTATAATTATCCAATTATCTCCGTCCCAAATTTCCATCTTACCCAAAGTCTTATTAAATCCATATTCACCTATTGTTGCAGCTGGTCTACCTGATGTTGCCCATACAGGATATTTAATCCTTCCAAGTTGAACTACCGCACCTAATGCATCAACAAATAATAACTTATTAGGATAATACGTTATAGTTGAATCTACTGCCTGTATTTCAGGTTGGATTAAAGTAAAGGTAGCCGATTGTAGAGTTGCATTTACTACTCCAGGAACTATTGATTCTGTAGAAATTGTAGGGTTTATGTTTAAGAAAGTAGCGGTCTGAATAGTCGGACTACAAATAATTCCTGTAGATGTACTTACAGCAACATTATTAGTTGCGAATGTTGCACTCTGAATTCCTGCGTCTATTGAAACGTGGACATTTGAATCTGTTGAAACTGATGGAGTTAAGGTAGTAAAGGTGGCGGTTTGAATTGCAGCACTTGAACTTACATTCCTTGTTATACTTGCAACAACAGCATTGGTTGCAAAAGTCGCAGATTGAATAGTAGCATTTACTGTGATGTGAATATATGAATCTGTACTTATAGCCGGAGTTAAAGTGGCAAAGGTGGATTCCTGAATTGCAACTGCATTACTGATATTCCTTGTTACTGAAATTGTCGGATTTATATTTGAAAAAGTGGAGATTTGTATACCTGCTGTACTACTTATTTGTCTTTGGGCTGAAACAACTGAAACAGGTTGGTTAAATACTACTGATTGAATTCCCGCATTTACTGATGTACTTATTTCTCCATTTTGAGTAGTGGAAACACTAGGATTCAAAGTTTCAAAACTAGCACTTTGTATTACAGGAATTGTAGAAACATTCCTTGTGATAGCAACTGTTGAAGCAAGTTGAGCAAAAGTTGCTGATTGTAAGGTAGCCGCAACATTTATATCCTTTGAAGTCGTAATTACTGGATTGATGTTTGTGAAAGCTGCCGACTGAATGGCTGGTACAGAACTAACATTCCTAGTTATGGAAACGACAGGTGTTAGGTTTGAAAACGTAGCACTCTGAATTGCAGGAGCAATAGTTTCATTATCATTATTAGTAATTGAAGGCTGTATGGTTTCAAATAAGGCACTCTGAATAGCTATTGCGTTTGATACATTCCTTGTTATGGAAACAACAGAATTTAACTGTGAAAAGTTTGCACTTTGGATTGCTGGTGTATTTTCAACATTCCTTATAGCCGAAGTTGTTGAAGTTAGTTGAGCAAAAGCAGCACTCTGAATCGCAACTGAATTAGTTACGTTTCTTGTTCCTGAAACTACTGGGGATAAATTATTGAAAGCAGCACTTTGGATTGCAACAGAATTTGTAACACTCCTTGTGGCTGTTATAGTCGGAACTAAGGTACTAAAGGTTGCACTTTGAATTGAAGGTGCAATTACTTCGTTATCATTTAAGGTCAGTGATGGTTGTATTGTTTGAAAGGAAGCACTCTGAAGTTCGGCTGAAACAACCGCATTACTATTAGCAGAAACTGTTGAAGTCGGTTGATAAAACTCTGCCTGTTGCAACTGTACATCTATGTATATATTTACGGCATTATATCCTCCATTTATATTGTAGACATCACTTGTGAGAGTAACATCTGCCCAGTTTGCACTATCTCCTGTTTGATTGTAAGCTACCTGATTGGCTGAATTTCCCCACGCTATATCAGTATCAACATCCATTCCCCAATTATCATCTGTATTAGCAATTATAGCTGCTACATTTCCAGTAGTGAATGATAAATAATTAGAAAACTTATATTCATTTACATTTGCTCCAATATCAGCTAAATTATTATTCTTAATACTAGGACTTCGGGTTTCCATTGCCTTATCAATTTTGATAACAGCAGCATTCCATCCTGTTCTAGGACCAGCAGTTGACCAACCTCCAACATACAGATAATTAGTATCTGCAAAAATTGAATTTGGATAAGAGGCATGTTGACCTTGCACTCCACATTCTTCATATGCTCTTGACCACACTACATAATTTGCTTCCGTTCCTGCTAACAATTCACTTTTATCCATGCAAGTAACAACTTGAGTATTAGCTAAAGTTACTTCAGCATCATCTCCTACTCCTGTGTGTGGAACATGCCAGTTTGTAATATAAACTCTGTCACTTTCAACTAAAATTCCCGAACCCCTAAAAGAATGATTTGTACCTGTTGCTTTTGTACTTTCTATTTCCCAAAAGTTTTGTAAAGATAAATCACTTAACAAAAACCTTGCCATTATGGTATAAACTCCATCAGTAACATCATCTACATTTTTTGGAGCATTACCTACTGTCCAAACATAACTTCCGTCTATATAAGCATCAGCCCAAATTAAACCTTGACCATCAGTAGAAAATCCAACTCTATTTAAGGTAGTCATTATATCTACTGTGTCTTTTAGTTTTCCAGCAGTAGAGGTATTTTGTTTTATCTTAACTATTGCTGCTCCTATACTATCTCTATTAGTACCAACAGAAATTATATCTGAACCAGCGTTACAAAGACCATCAGTCTTACTAACTGTTTCAATCGTAGCTGAAAAGTAATTATCTAATCTTCGGTTGTACCAGTTACCACCCCAACTTGCCTCATTAGTTGTAAAAGTACGAAAGCGACAATGTGAATCTCCACCAGCATGCAAGGTGTTTATCATGTAATCTCCACTATCAACTGAAGATTTTATTATCTCCATGTCTTGTAGAGTATATAAAGACAAACCATCCCATGAAACTGTACCCACCCAAGATAAATCACTTTTATTTAATTTTGAAATATAAGGTGTGAGTAAAACACCATTTTTTGAGCCCTCTGCTAAATAAATATGAGTAGAATCTTGTGCAATTCCTTGAATTTGTGTATCTACTGCTAAAGTCCATTTCCTAGCATGCGGAGTTGTTTTTAAGGCTAAAGTAGGATTGCTTGCTGCTGCGTCAACTGCCCAAACCAAAGAACGCGTACCATAAGCCTTGCCCTTATGAATTGAAGTTTCATATAAAGTATCTCCATCTTTTAAGAAGGCATGAACATATTCATTATCATTGTCTGCATTGTCGTAATAAATTCCAAACTTAGTATATTTATCGTATTCCGTAACTGAAACAACAGGACTTATATTTGTAAAAGCCGAAGATTGAATTGTCGGAGATATTGAAATACTTCTTGACGTTGTAATTACGGGATTTATTGTAGAAAAAATAGCCGACTGTGTTCCTGCACTTATGTTTGTATGCCCTCCTGCTGTTATAGAAGGGTCTATCTGTGTGAAAGCTGCAGATAAAATCGCTACTGTTATTGCAACATTCCTTACTACTGAAACTACTGATGTGGGTTGCGAAAAAGCAGAACTTTGAATACTTGCTGATACTGTAACATTTGCATTATAAGTTGCCCAAGCTCTATATCTCCTAGTGCCTTGAGATATCGTACCTATTGAAGTAGGGGATGCAAAACTATTAGCACTTTCTCCACCATCACTTGAAGCCTGATAATATCCAGACTGGTTGGCAATTTCCCAAACCCAACCTAAATAATAACCTGTTCCAGCTGTTACAGTTGGATGGCTAGAATAAGTACTTGTCCATTCTTGAGCACCAGCAGTTATTTTAACCGCAGGAGCAACTCCATTAGTAACAACAGTTTTATCAGAATTCCATAATACAGGCTTAACGTAATTATCATCTCCACCAATACCATGACCGATATAAACTGTTACTGATACTACATTTCCACTTAAATCTACTGAACCTGCTCCACTAGTAGGAATAGTAGCAAAACGTGAACCATTCGCTGTACCATAAATAGAAGTTGAACTTACAGAAAAACCAAAAGTCGGGTCTACTACTACTGGATAAACCGCTTTGTCTAAAAAGTCCTGCGGAATTGTAATAGTCAATAATTCTTTTTCTACATTTAAACTACCCCAAACCCAATTTCCATCAGCATCTACAATTTTTGGTCTGAAAATTTGAAATGTTGAACCATCTTTATATTCTTTTCCTCCTACAAAATTCTGATAACTTCCACCATGATTAACTATATAAGAACCAACTACATTTTCAGGTCTATGAACATAATTTAATCCATCTTCTCCGAAAACATCGGTATCTGTAACTGTTATATTTACTCCAAACTCCTCACTATATCCGTCTTGAAATTCTTCTTTTAATGAGGGTTGATAGCAAAACTCTAACCCTTTTGTCTGCATTGTCATTGATACGACATTGCTTTTGGGTTTTTCTTTTAAAATAACTTCAAATTCATAACCATCTTCATCAGGTTTATGATAAAAACAAGCATCAACCTTTTCGCCTTCCCAATTTATATTCTCTCCATACTTAAAATAAGTGGGATTTTCTTCGTCATGAATCAAACGGACAGAAAAGTTTACCTCATTATCCCACCTCATCAACTTCACTTGCGGATAGAAGTCTGTTTGTTTACTATCTCCAATTTCAACTTGAACCAAACTTTTTGGTTCTTCATTCGGAGTTGCAAAATATGTATTTGAAGATTTTAAGTATTCCATTTTTTAAATTTATTATTTTGTTCCCACATACATTTCTTACAAGTTTCTCCAAAAACTCCTCTAACTTTTTTACCACAAAACTGGCAGTATTTTTTATCCCAATACATTTTTGGATAATGCCTTAAAATCATTGCTCGTACAAATTTCATAATTTTCATAATTGTTTGTACCAGATTGTGCCACAGGTATGTACAAATCCTAGTTTTTCAGTTACCGCCTGTTGCACACCAGTCCATTGGAAGTCATGCCCACAAATTATTTTATTGGCTTTTGGAAGCCACATCTCAATATCTTTTTTGACGGAATTATAAGTATGTTCTCCGTCTATAAAAACCATGTCTACTTTATCTATTTTCTTTACCGCTTTTTCACTGGTCATTTTTAACACTTTCAAGTTTTTAAAGTGTCCGACGTTCTTCATAAACTCTTTGTAAATATCTTGTTTTTTGCCCAAAGAGTTTGTTAAATCTCCTTTGTCATCTGAACCCTTGAAGTGGTCAATCGCTGTAACTGTACCATTGCAATTAGAAAGTAAAGCGTGGGTACTGCGACCTTTCCAACTGCCTATTTCAGCAATACTGTCCATTGTTCCAGCCACTTTATGAAGCCAACATAATTCTTCCCTAGTCATCCAACCATCAATCTTGCTTTCTTCATAAGGATATTCGGTTATCTTTCCGAGTTCTTTCATTGAATCGTAATAAGACTTGGAATCATAACTTTGTTCTCCAACATGCCTTAATGGAATTGAGGGGTCGCACCAAACTTTAAAACCCTTCTTCCTTGCTCTTAGACAGAACGCCAAATCTTCGCCAATATCGTTTCCATCTTTCTTCTGCATGAAGTTGAAAGGAAATCCATTCTTGGCTACGAACTTCTTATCAAACAAAGCAGTTAGAACTTTCTTCTTTATCAGCAAGAATCCTGTACCTAGCCCATCACATTCAAACAATTTTGAAGGAGGATTTTGAATGCACTTATGATTCATTCCCTTACATTCGTAAACAAGGGGGGAGTGGGGAGAACCTTTTTTGAAATACATCCCCCCCACGATATCCTTGTTATGTGAGATTAAACGTTCAAGCCCCCATGCAGGAAACTCTATGTCGCTATCAATGAATAGGAGATAATCCGTAAAAACATTTTGTGCTATTGAATTTCTACCAACGTGTACTAAACAACTTTGATAAAATGCCACACCTATTTTCATTGGATTACCCCTCAACATTCCAATTAGCGAAATTACATATTCAGGACTAAGGTCTCTGTTATGTGGAGTTCCTATGGTAACACTCTTGATTTTATTCATGATTTTTTGAGATAAATTTTTTATTACAATGCGGACAAGTAATGAATTTATTTCTGATACCAGTAGGATGAACACAAGACCAAAGTTCTAGATTTTCAACTCTATTGTCTGTCTTGATTCCATTTTTATGGTGGACATGTTCAGATGGTAATAAATATCTTCCAATCTTTTTTTCCATTACAAGTCTATGTTCTAACACATACTTCCCTCCACGAGCGTTTGGGTGACCTCTGGAATAAATATCTACATAACCCTTTCCATTTATCATCTTTCCGCCTTTCCAACAGTGACTTTTTTCTCCTATTTTATTTTTATGTCCACCTACACGTTGTCCAGAACATAGGTGAGAACAAAAAAATAATCCAGTGCGAGTACGTTTAGTTATGCTTGGAATTTTTGGCATATACTTTTTGCAATTATCACATTGCATCAATATACCACCAATTCTATGCCCATCTTTCATCCCCGAAGAATGAAACCACCATTTTCCATTGGAATCTTGACTCCAATTTTTTACACTAACGATTTCCATAATAATATGTGTTAATACTTATGTTAATATAAGTATATAACACATACTATATAATCGTCAAGTAAGTTTCAAAATGCCAGCTGAACTCCATGTAATTATGAAGTTACCATTATCAGAGGTTTTGTCTGAACCGAAATCCACATACGCAACCAATGGAGAAGTGGTGTTTGTACCGCTATTCTTCCATATAAGTGCATAGCGAGCTGTGATTGTGGATGTTGACCATGTAAGGTCTGCAGCATCAAAATACGCCAAGTCATTTGTCGTATCAATTGACATTGCAACTGAAGCCAAACTCTTTCCTTTAGTGGTATATCCGTTTCCATTTGTAGCTTCACTGGCTGTTGCATCACTATAGAAAGTGTGCGTATCAATATTCGGTGTATAGGCTGAAGTATGAAGTGACACATTTATGTTATCTGTGTCCAAATCAATAGAACCATCCATAATCTTCTGCTTAAAACTGTTGTAAATCGCCATATATTTGTTGTTAAATTAAATTATAATAATTATATGTCAGAGTGCTACGACCCGACCAATTCGTAGCGAAATCACTTGCACCTTTTGTATATTTTACTGTACTTGAATTCTCTATTCTTTGAATTAGCCAGCTTCCGTCTTTTTTCACATATCCAATATATGTTGGCTCTCCATCATCAATTCCTGATAATTTTGAATTTAAAATAAATTCTTGTAGTGTTTCCTCTTTTGCCAACCTTGAATTATCTACTGTTGCTCCACCTCCATTACCACCAGCATTATAAAATTTATCTCCGTCTTGTGTTACTAATCTAACTGCTATTGCATTGCTTTTTCTTTTATACTGGTCAATATCAATTTCCTTTTTATTGTCTACGCTTTTCTTTAACTCTTTAACTGCGTCTATTACTCCTTTAAAGCTAAACCATTTTGGCTCTTTAATATCTATCTTGGTGGGAAACTTGGGGATAACTATTTCCTTTTGATTGCTAATCTTAATCTCTTTAGGAAATTCTTTTTGTTCGGGATAGGCTGGAAAGTTTGATATCTTAATTTCTGTTGGGTTTTCCTTCTTAATCAGTTCGTCTAACTTATCCTCTAACCCTTTTAGTTCAATCTCATTCTTAAAAGTAAACTCTTTATTGTTGAGTGCTTTTTCTAGGGTACTTTTAAATACCTCTAAAAACTTATTCATTTTAGCGGTTTCTTCTTTTTTTTCTTTTAATACAGCGATTTCCTTTTTTAAGTCTGCTAAAGATTTCATATCTCAAGTTCTTTTTTAAATTCTTCTACTTCTTTTAAATCAACTTCTAGTTTCTTTTCTTTGCGGTGGAGTTCCTTTTCCTTTTTGGCTAAATTTTCTAATCTTATCTTTTCTTCATGTGCCTTAACTACTCTTTCAGCAATCCTTCTTCTAAAAGTTTCTTTAGTGCTTTTTTCTCCTTCAAAGACAGGTACAATATCACACCTGCAATTAGGATGTAATTCAGCATTGTCAACTGAATCAAATCCAAAATCAAATTCTTTTCCGCTAGATGTTACAAAAGAATCTCCTTTGTCAAAATAGTTTTCTTCTACTCCAACAATCTGTCCATCCATTTCAGCACATCCTTCACATACCATTTCATCTTGAGCGGTCAGCCATTTCTTACTTACTGCACCAGCTTCTTTGTAAACTGTTTCTTGAGCAAAGCCTGTACTCTTGGATAATTCTGTTCTCGCTATTGTATCGGCTCTAGCCATTGCTCCTTCAGCACCTTCAAAGTATTCTTCAATGCTACCCCTTAATACAGTCCAATCTTCGCCTTTATCAGCCCACTCTTTGACTATATTATCAATAGCATTTTGCGTAGTTTTAGAAGTTCCCTTGCCTAGTTTCAAGGTTCTTTTCTTTAAAAAGGTTTGTACAATTTTATCTTGTGAACTTAAAGTTCCGTCTAATCCTAGTAAAGCGTCAGCTAGTTTTCCTTCCTGTAATACTGCTTCTAACATATGTGGACTGGCTATCTTAATCATCATTGATATTTCATTTTCTTCGTCCAAAGTCAGGTTTATACTATTGCCTTTTGTGAAGCTTTTTCCTGTCATCTGATTTAAGATGTGTTTCTTTTGTCTTTTAAAATTCCTTTTCAGGTCTCTTTTAAAATCAGCTTCCAATACATTCATAAAGAAAATCTTATCATCATGGTATTTAATAAGTTCTTCCCGATTATATTCTTTTCTTATAGTAGGCTTTTCACTTTCCAAAATGTCTTTCATCATTTCTACAAAAGCACTCTTACTCTCTTTGGTTTTCTTGCTAATTCTTTTTCTATCCTTTTTAGGATTTTCATTTGGATTATCATCTTGATTATTGTCGTCAGGCACATTGTCAGGATTGTCCATTGAAACATCTTCTTCTTCCAAGGGGTCTAGTCCTATTTCTTCCCTAACCTCATTGGCTGTTAGCCAGCCAGCACTAATAGCTTGTACCCAATAAGCAGCCTGTGCGGTCTTATCTTCTTCTACCGGATTTTCAAATTCAAACCATAATCCTTTCTCACTAAACTTAGGCAGTAGAAATTGATTCAGTTGCCCTTCAATCAATCTCATCTTAGGTAGGACAGCCCTTTTAGCAAATGAATAACTAGAGGCTTCCGCATTGGCTCTATTTACGTCTTCCACAATACCTAAAACACTTTTTGGAACTTTAAAAGCAGCTAAAACTTTATCCCTTATCATATCGTTAAGTTCTTTGAGTTGCAGTTCGTTTATATTGGAAGAAATTTTAGTGTAAACCAACCCTTTCTCTAATACCGCTAACCTATGACTGTTTTTAACTCCTTGGTGTCTGTTTTGAAACTGCATCTTTAATCTTTTAATAATGTCTGAATTTAATTCATTCGGCGTTTGCAGGACAGCTCCAGGAGTTGTGTCGTTGTAGAAAAAGAGTTTCAGATATTCTTCTATAAAGTTATCTATGTCTAAAGTTTGAGCAATATATTTCATAACTCCCATACCTCTGAAAGGTGTAGCGAAATTAGGAAGCTTTAAGAAAACTATTTGCTCCTTTGGAATTTCCTTTTGTACTCCGTTACTTTGTCTGTATTTATAACTTCCAATTATATTATTTGTATCATAAACCAAAGTCAGATTATACGGATTTAATAAAACCATTTGCGTAGGATTTTTAGCACTATCTAAATACCAAGGTGCTTCGCCTTCGCTTAATAAATAAACAGAGGTCAGCCATAAAAACTCCTCCTTTGTTTGAAACGTATTCGGTTTTTCTAAAAGGTCTAAGGCTTGGTGTTCGTCTATCAAAATCCAATCCTTACCTTTCCTGTTAAAAAGTTGCAACTCGGCTGTTGATATTTCATCAGCAATAGCCGTAATTGCTATATAAGCCCAGCTCCTAAGTCCCTCTGTAAGGAACTTTCCTTGTTTACTATCAGGCGGTATTTCTCTGAAAATTGGTGCAATTATTCCACCAATATCATTCGCCTGTTGCTTAATCTGAGGAGTTGCCTCAGGTGTAAGATTAAAAAAACTTTTCACGCTTTCTAAAAATGACATAGGATTATATATTTAATTATTTGTACCAATTATAGCATAAATTCTGACAAAGGTCAATTCAGAGTATTGTAATTTTAGGTGCTTCTTCGTCTAATGTGCGATTTTCTGTCAAAGCAAGTGCGTCAGCACAGTTAGGACTTTTAATCCCCATCTTTCGCATGTCCTCTTTACTCCTTATTTTAACTTTTCCACTACTATCTTCTTTCCATTTAATTTCAATCAATTCATTCCATTCATCCCTAGGCTGTAATTTCAAGCCCTCTTTGATTGAACGCCCAAGTTTCCAATAATTCTCGGCTTTCAAATTAGCATAAGTATCTTCGTTTGCTTTTTCTCCCCACTTTACCCCTTTAACATTCAAACCCAACTCTTTTAGCCTTGCGACTACGCCAGCCCCAATCCCTATGGCATCTACGAAGCAATTTTCTGCCCTTAGAGCGTGTTTCGTTATGAGCTTGGTAATTATGCCCGTTGTTGCCATAAGGTCGCTTATACGTGAAATATGGACTATTTCAGCGTATGTGTTAGAGCGTATAACCCCTACGTTTTCATCTCCGCCTTCTCCAACATCAAAGCCTAGTTTTAAAACTCCCTCATGCTTCTTTTCTTCTTTGGCGTTCATTATTTCTCCGTCTGTTAGTAATCTCCTAAACCCTTCCATGTCAAAAGTATCTTCAGGCGGAAACTTACATTCATAAAGTATTTCAAAAAATGCTTCCCCTTGCATTTCCTGAATAAACTCGTCTGTATATCTTCCTTCTTTTAGGGCTTGGTGGTAATCAATGAAAACCTTTTCATACTTATCACTATTCCAAGTTTTAAAAAAATGATTCCTATTATAAGGATTTCCAATTTTTATTAAAGTACCACCGCCATAACCACCTAACATACGAAGAATCATAGCCTGTAAATCATCAGGAATTAAACTCGCTTCATCTTCTACTATATTCGGACTTCCTAATCCTGATAATCCTTCTTTCACCCTTCTTCTATTTCTACTGTCGGCTGTGATAGTCGTTATACTTCCTCCGTCTTTCCAGTTTATTTTCTTTTTACTTCTTTCCCTTCTAATTCTATCCAAGGGTTCGTTGGCGTTTATTTCCATATTCGCCAATAAGAGTGGATTATCAAACAAATGGTCAATTAACTTTCCCATTATGACATCACTTTTTTTCTGCTCGCCTGTTACAATAGCCCAATCTTCTTTAAACTTTTGGCTACGCATAATTAAAGCCATAGCTATGGTATTACTCTTTCCATATTGTGTAGGTGCGATAACTTGAAAACGCTTATATTTTTTATAATATATAGCTTCAAAAATAGCTACTTGTCCGTCTGTTAGTTCAAAGGGTTCTCCATTCTCACTATTTTTGAATATCGTCTTTATTCTGTTCTTGGTATAGTTTGTCCATTGCATCTAATTTATCAAAGTATTCATGTCTTAATTCGTCAACATTACTTAGGTTTATATTTTGACTAGGCATTCCATCTAAATAATTCCAAATAAGTTTAATCATTTGTTCATTACCATCTAATGCCATCTTAATAACCTTTTCGCCCAATGCCTTTTTAACTTCAATCTTTTCCCCTTTTTCTGTTGTACCTAACTTTAATAAGGCTTCTTCTACAATAGTCGTAAAGTTTCTTGCACCTTTTGGTCTACCATTAGGATTAAGAATAACGCCTTTTTGAAGCCGTCCTTTTTCATCTCTTTCTATTATTCCACTATTATTATTTGGGTTTTCCATAATTATTTTAATATTTGGTTATATACTTCTTTTGCTATTTTTTCCATCATAATTGGAGGTACACTCATTCCTAAAAGATACTTTATATTTGAATATGTATTTTTAATAAAATCATAATCTAATGGGAAACTTTGTATTCTACATAATTCAATTGATGTAATCATTCTTCTTTCTGCTCCATTATAACAATTTGATGTACTTGCTAATGTATTTGGTATCATATTATCCCAAAATATAGGAAAACTAAAACCAATATTTTTACCCCTATTTTTCATATTCAAATCAGCAAAATTCTTATCTTTAATTGTTATACTATCAAAACTTTTTCGTTCAAATTCTGTTAAATCCCTTGTTATTCCATTTTTAGTTTTTATATCTTTATAAAAAACTGGCTTTTCATTGAAATTTAATTTAATTTTTTTGTTTATATCTTTCCTAATAGCTATAAAAAATACCCGTTCTCTCCTTTGTGGAATACCCATTGAAGCACTATTTAAAAGAAATAATTGAGTATTATATCCAGCATCATTTAATTGTTTAAATATTTGCTTTATATAACCCTTTGCATTACCCATCAACATTCCTTTGACATTTTCTGCTATAATTACTTTTGGTTGCAAGTCTTTTGCTAATTTAACAAACCATTCAAATAAATCATCTAATATTTGTTTGACTTGCCCTTCCCTAAAATGTGTCTTTTTTCCCCATTTTTTTTCCCTACTTCCTGCTATTGAAAATACAGAACAAGGTGGGCTACCATCTAAAATATCTAAATCATAAAGTTCTTTTGGATATTGTTTATTATTAACCATTTCTTGAATACTTATATCAAATATAAACTTTGTATTAGGAAAATTTTTTTTATAAATTTCAACTAATCCTTTATCTATCTCATTTATACCTATTATTTCAAATCCTGCTTTTTTATATCCCATTGAACTTCCACCACCACAAGAAAAACAACTAAATACTTTTAATCCATTTTTTCTAACTTTGGATAAATCTTTTAAATACCAATCTTTCCACATAATTAAAATTCAAATCCACATTTTGGACATTTATTATTTAAACTTTTGCTTATATCATCTTCCGTTATCTCTTTATTTGAAAATACTGGAACATCATCATTCATTTTAATATTTTCTAAATCAGAATATTCTAATATAATATTATCAAAATCTTCTAATCTTTCATAATCAAAACTTCCCAAAATTGTGCTTTGATTAGCCAACAATAAATACTTTTCTTTTTCTTCTTCTGTCCAGCCAGTAATTCTAATTGCTTCAACTTCAGTTGCATATTGCGTTTTCTTTAAAGCATTAACCCTCCCATGTCCTGCCAAAATTACATTGTTTTCATCAATTACAATGTTTTCAGCATAACCTAAATCATTTATTGATTTTTCAATCAGTTCGTCATTATGTTTTTTAGGGTTTTTAGGATGGGGTTTTAAATCTAAAAACTTTACCATCACTGTTTCTTTTTTTGTATACATTCTTTTATTATATTAAACAATAAATCCGCTGACTTAGCAACACTATTATTCTCCCTAACTTCTTTATATCTAAGGTCTGCCTCCTTTTGCCTTTCTTCGGCATCCATAAATCTTTCCATATCAATCGGGTTCTTTGCCACAGGTAGCCCTAAAGCCCAAGCGTGAATTGTTTTGTTAGGGCTTTTATATTTAAAACGTGCTTTCGTACTGTCTGGTAGTAAAGCGAAATCTGCTTCCTGAATCTCATGGTCTACTGTTTCAGAAAGCCACTTTACATTTTTAACCGCACATTCTCCACAATTTAAGTTTCCGTCTGTAATCACTTTTAGTGTCAATCCCATTTTTCTTATCTTGCTAAAGGTCGGATATAGTAATTCCATATTGTGAGAATAGCCAAACCATACACACATTTTAGCCCTGCCTTCATGTTTTTTAGGGGGTGGTAGTATTTCAAAATCTTCTCCGTCAGGTATTACATAAATAGGTCTGATAGTTACTTTTTCCAACACTTCTTTTAAAGCAGGCGTTGAAACTGTAATGGCATCCATTTCTTTTATAATTGAAACTACTTCCGCTCCGTCTAACCAGTCAGGGTCGCAAATGTCTAAAATCTTTATTCCCTTAAAGGCTCTTGCCATTTCCTTCCAATATGCCTTTTGGAAAATCAAAACGTCATAGTCTTTTCCCTGAATAAAGGGTTCGGCTTCTACGCCTTTAATTTTGTTTAGATATTTTATAATCCAATGCCCTCTTATCCTTGAAGAACCTGTATTCTTCTTCTGAAAGTAAGCATCAAATAAAATCATTCCTATTTTCATATTTTTAACTTGACCTCTTTCCTTAAAAATTTAATCCAATCTTTAGCAAATCTTTTTCTATTGAAAATCTTTATAGCTGTTTCTCTCCCTCTTTTTCCAACCTCTTTAGCCAAAGGGTAGTTATCCATTAACTTTTTAATCAGCTCTACTACATAATCTACATTGTCGTGGGGTATCAAAAATCCATTAAATCCGTCTATGATAAAATCTGAAGCGTCATGATGTGGAGTAGTTAAAACACAACAGCCACTTAACATAGCCTCTGTTCTGCTTCGTGGCATAGGGCTGGCAAAAGTCGGATTGAAATAAATCAAAGTCTTGCCTAAAAATTCCTTATAATCTTTAATCCCTTTAGCATTATAACAATTGGGCGTATTTATCCATTGGTGGTTTATTCCATACCTGTCTTTTAACTCATCCATTACATTTACCAAGTAAGAACGATTATAATACTTGTCGCCTATTCCAGCCTGTGAAATAAAAGTTGCACTCCTAAGTTCCTTATCATCATTGCAAACCCATTCTTTAGCTTCCATCCCATGTATTATAGTATAACCTTTGCCCCAATCTTTAGCCGCTTGTTTGGAATTAACTATCATTAAGTCATCTCCCACTATGCTTAGAATTTCTTTCTTTAGTTTCTCGCTTACATAGCCAGTTTCTTTAGTTCCATCATCATACATTTCAGGATAAACTGGCGTGCCATGATTGATAAATACAATCGGAACATCAGGGTCAACTTCCCTTATGGCTTGTTTCATTTGTTTAGTTAGAACACTTTTATTCAGGTCAGGATTTGAGCATTGCTGGTCAATATGCAAAATACAAAGGTCATAACCTTTTTCATATTTTGTTACCCATTTAACATTTTTAGGTAGTTCCCTATTTTTATCATCCCAACGCCTAGTATAGTTTATTAAATAATAAAAATCTGCTACGTCTTTTAAGGCATTACAAAGGTCGGCATTGTGGGCGATATGCACTAATGCCAAGGAGTTCCAAAAATTTTAATTTTTTTATTCCTTGTCATTTAGCACCACCTCCTTCAAATCGCTTCCAACATTCATGTAAAATCTGATGTTGTTTATGCGTCATAATTATTAAATTATCTAAATTATTATTCATTCCATTTCCATCTATATGGTGTACTTCTTCACTCTTTTTTAATTTTCTTCCCAATTTCTTTTCCATTAAATACCTATGTTCTACAACATTTTTTCCATTTACAGCTATAGTTCTATAACATACCTTTCTACTTCCACTTTTTCTATATGAAAATCCTCCATTATAATTAGGTGGTTTTTTACCAAACATAGGATTATTTTTTCCTTTTTTTGCACAAGAAATACATCTTAAAGATGTTACTCTTTTTATAACTTTTCCACAATCTTTACAACAAGGACTTTTAAATACCCTAATCTTTTTTTTCATATTTTTGCATTATACAATGTATCTCATATTTATTACCCACATCATTTACTGCGGTGCTTATTTCTTTTATCTTCCACCTTTTATAGCCGTAGTATTCCTCATTGTCATCCCTTTCAAGCCAACTAAACCAATGTTCTGTTATTATCTGTTTGTGAACTGGGCTAAATTGCTTATCCCATAATCCATAAGGAACATATATTTCAAACTCCCCTTCAGGTTTTAAAACTCTCCATACTTCATTTAACAAATGCCTACAATCATTTAAGTGTTCTAAGAAGTGGTCTGCTCTAACATAATCTACTGTATTATCTTTATAAGGCAAAGGTTCTTTTTCTAATTCCATAATAACCTGTTGCCCAAAGTCATTATGGTCTATATTTATGCAGTCTTCCCTTTGTTTTCTACCACAACCTAAGTTAAGTTTCATATTTTTCTTTTATTATTTTATCTATGTTGGCGATTTTATGTCCGACTTCATTACATACATCAAAGAAAATATCTTGATAAAAATTATTATACAAGGGCATATCAACTTCATCTTTAGTCTGCTTGAAAATGTGTCTAATTAAAGCTACTCTATTTGCCCTACCAAATAATTTCCTTAGCGGTCTTGAAATTCCCTTATCCTTATCCAGCCAGCAGTCATTTACAAACATTGGAAAAGCCGAAAGCCTGCCTATGTGTTCATACTCTCCTTCAACATCAACAGCAATAAATTTCCTTTTATACTTTGCAATCTTAACCAGTAAGTTTTCCATTGTGTCGTGGAATCTTCCATTCTCATGTTCTTCCCGAAAGTCTACTTTAATGTCGTCTAACATTTCTGCTCTAAAGAAACACATATAAGGATGGTTGCTTCCGACATAATCAAATAAGTTTTCTATATCTTGGCAATACTCATCTACAATTCCTTTCTTGTAAACGAAATTATCGCTATCCATTATTATAAAAATATCTCCGTTTTGAATTTTATATAATTCATTTAGAGCCTCTCCATGATTTATTGTCTTGGGTTCTTTTACTTCGGTTAATATATTGTTAGCTGTACCAGTCCACAACCTATTTATAAAATCAATTACCTCCAGATTCTCTCCGTTAATGTGTATGTTTAATTCATCAACCTCTCCTTTGATATTCTTGTCATAAAACCTTTTAAAGTAAACCGCTAAATAAGGGTCATCAATAAAAGATACATTCAGACTTCTAGTCAATTTTTTAGTAGCCATAGAGAAAGTTTACTTTTAAAAATCTCATATCTTTTTTCTGTTTTATTATGCGTTCCAAATTGTGTTACTGCCTTTGCATAAGGTTCGTAGCGTAAAATATAACCCAAGTTTCTTAACCTTTCCCTTATCTCTTGGCTTTGAAAACCATACTTATTTCCTCTCTCATTAAACATTCCAGCATTTACAATATGGGTTTTTCTTATAGCAAAAAAGTTTTCCATAAAATCCCTATGTCCTGCACCTTTATTTCCCCAAATCGCAATAGGGTTTTTTTCCTGTTTCAATCCCGAAACAAATCTTTCTACCGCTTGCGGTTCAGGCATATATCTGTCGTCACTAAAAACTAAATAATGTCCGCTAGAAGCGAAAATTCCCATATTCCTTGCTTGGGCTAATCCGTACCCTTTATTGTTTGTGTATATCCATTTAATAGGAACTCTATTTTCAGTTTTCCATTTGTATAAAACTTCTTCATATTCTTCGTTCCATTCGTCATCAACAGCTACTACAATTTCAAGGGGTTTATATATTTGCCCTTTGTAAGAGTCTAATACGTTGACAAGTGTATCTGCCCTTCCGCAGGTCGGTATTATTACGCTAACCAAATCATCTCGGTATAAAGTTTCATAGTAAGCTTTTTCATAATTCCTAGCCATTACCTCCCGGCTCATGTTCCTAACTGTGTTCCAAGCACTCTCTCTCATTTTATTTCTTTCTTCTTCATTCATTGTAAAAAACTTTTTTACCTTTTCCAAAAGGTCTTCGTAATTATTAAAGTCTACAAGTAGTCCATTTTCTCCGTCTTTTATAATATCATTAGCCTCTCCGCTTGGAGTAGTTATAACTGGAATGCCGCAAGCCATTGCCTCTAAAAAGCCCAGGGTTCCCTCCTCAATCCCATCATCACTATTTCCTACATAACAAGCCATCTCGTGATAAACATTTACTTGTTCGTCTGTCCTAAAGCGTATATCCATCTGCTCACTAAACTCCTGACACTTAGCCCAGTATTCGGGGCGGTCAATATATCCCATCATTACAACTTCACTTTCAATTTCCTTTGCGACTTTTAAAATTTCATATAATCCTTTCCAAGGCACTACCCGACCTGTATAACCTAAAAGTCTATTATCCATATCCATCTTTTCCTTAAACCTAAACTTTTCAATATCTATCCCATGCTGGATAACTCTAACATTCCAATATCCTGCTTCCTCTAAAGTCTTTTTGGCTTTTTGGGTATGCACTACTATAAGGTCAAAATTCTTCCAATCGTGACTTAAAAGGTTTTTCTGATTGTGGTGTGTCAAAATAAGTTTCAATCCTTTGCAAACATCACTTTTGGATAAAGTATTAGCGGTATCCCAATACTGGAAATGAATAATGTCGGGGTTAAATTCTTTTACCTTATCCTCAAATAAACGCATATTTTCAAAAGGTTTTGCCCTTAACTCTTTTGGCGGAATGCTAATGACCTCAATATCAAGGTGTGAGTTGAATTCTTTTATTACATTAGTTAGTTGGGCAATCGCCCAGTTTGGGGAATCCTGCACGATAAGAATTTTTGGCATATAATTATATCTTCTTACATTTTAAAAGATATCCCTCTTTAAAAGTTTCGTTATTATAAAGTATTTTCATACCCTCTGCTTTGTAAAACTCTATTAAGGCTTGTCGCCCATCTTCGCTTATATCTTTGGTTATTATTTCTTCAATCTCAAATCCTGTTTCTTTTAAAAGTTTTTCTATTCCATAGCGTGTATAATTCAAATAAACAAGTCCTTCAGGTTTGTGTAAACCATAAAGCGTGTGGAAACTAATATATAAAGTACCGCCTTTTTTCAATAAAAAGTTTATCGCCTTTAGTGCATTTAATGGTCTTATCCAGTATTCGGATACCTCTATACAAAATACTACATCAAAATATGAATATAAAGTATTTTTTTCTGGATAAATATCAGTATTTGTATAATTTCCATTTATAAAAATTGTTCTTCCTTTTTCAGAGTCTTCTTCATAAATTTCTTGTATATCTCCAATTATATCAGGCTTTTGTTTGCACTCGTGTGGAATTTCTAAATCCAAAATTTTATACTCTCCAGTATTATCAAAGAATAATAACCTATCCCTAACTGGCAATTGACTTCCTCCAATGTCTAAAACTTTGTAGGGTTCTTTTACCTCAATAGTTTTTAGCCAATTTTCAAGTTGTTCCCTGCTTCTTGACATTGCTTTTATAATAATGATTATGACAAAATTCTTTTGCCCAATGTTTATTTTTACAACCAACAACCTTACACCCAAAGTATCTTGTATGATATTTTTTTTGATGTTTACCATTTTTAGTTAACACCAAATTTTCAATTCTATTGTCCTTCTTATTTCCATTTATATGGTGCACGATTTCATTGCTTTTCAAAAATCTACCTAATTTTTTTTCCATCACCAATCTATGTTCTGCTACATATCCGTTACATTTTGCAAATGGATGTTTTTTTGCCATCAAATAAACGTATCCATTTTTTTCTTCATACATACCACCATTCCATCCTCCATTATTTTTACCAGTATTAGCTATGCCAATTTTTTTCTTTGTTTCTTTGCTTAATTTCCAACCAGTTCTTACTTTCCTTAAATTTTCAATAAACTCTTTTGATTTTGGCTTCCCTTTTAATGATTTACTAATTGCGTCTTTTATACTTTGTGTTCTTTCCCCTTTTGTAAATTGTCCTTTTTCATTTCTCATACTATTTTTCTAATTGTTATATTATAATCATATAACCAATTAGAAGTTTAGTCAAATCTAACTTCGGCTCATAATGTTTTTTGTATAGTCTGCAACAATGCGTTATATTTTTCCCCCATTGTTTCCAAACCAAACTTAAATTTAAAAGCTTCAAAATCAAATCCAAAAATCTTACTCTCTAATATCTCTCTTATTATTTGTACCGGTGTCCTTATTTCATAATTCATTGCCTCTCCTGTCCAAACTATTTCAGGAGTTCCACCTGTCGGAGAATAAATAACTGGCAATCCACAAGACTGTGCTTCTATTTGGGAATTGCTACAAGCATCAAACATATAAGGCATAAAAGCCACATCACAGCTTCGCAATATGTCCGCAATTTTATTTTCATCTGTTTGTACCCCATGATATTCAAATTCTTCTCCATTATGAAATTCAAAGGGGTGGTCAATTTTTATTTTATCATCTGCGAATTTACCAAGTAAAACTAAGGTGTCATCTTTCTTTTCTAAACAGTACTCTCTCCACCAGTAAATTACTTCATGGAATTGTTTGACTTCATTTCGGCTGAATTTAGAATAAAAAATACGGATATTCTTCCAGTCCTTTTTTTCTTTGCGTGGATAAAATATGTCCGTATCAACCCCATTTACTATTACAATGCCATCGCCAACTAAAGGTTTTAGCATTTTTTTAGCCCACTCGCTTTGGAAAACAATAACATCTGCTCCTTCGGCATATTCTTTTAGCCTTTGCATTCCTGTATTGCGGTTCTTTCCATCTTCAAGTATATTGTCTACCCTTAAAACGATGGTCTTATTATTCTCTTTGGCTTTTCTAAAGGTTTCCTTTTCACATAAGGTTGCACCAGCAATAAACAAAACGTCATAGTCCTGTCCTTCTTCTACGAATATATAGTCAAAATGTTTGAGGGCTTTTTTCAAGTTCTTTATGAAAGTTGAACCCCCACCAGAAAATTTATTTGAATGATATGGTATAAAAATTCTAGTCATTTTTTTTCCTTTTAATTCCTAGGTGATGAAGATTTTGATGTTCTCTGTTACTAACTAATAATAAATTTTTAATTCTATTATCCAATTTGTTTCCATTTATATGATGTATATGTTCTTCCCTGTTTAATTTTCTACCTAGATGTTTTTCCATAACATATCTATGTTCTGCCATTCTTGTATATGGAGCGACATATACCCTTGCATATCCCCATCCACTAATACCCTTACCACCTTTCCAACTTGGATGTTTATTTCCTTCATATTTTGGTGGTTTATGTCCTATTTTTTTAAATCTTTCTCCTCCACATTTCTTTGAACAACAAAAACGATTTTTATGTTTATTACTTTCGTATATATAAAATGAAAATTCCTTTTTACATATTTCACATATTCCTTTTTTGAGCATATTTTTTTCTTAATAATATACTCTTATACTATCGCAAGGGCTTCTTATTGTCAAGTCTGGTTCGTACAAACTTTACCAATTCTTTTAAATCATCCCAATAACCATACCTATTTAATTCAGAGGTGTGCATCAATAAATTAAAATATCCTCCAGTTTCAGATTCAATAAACTTGTCTTTAATTGATTGTAGCACACCTTTTTCTGCATATTCTGGTCGTGGATAAAAATGAGCAGAGCAGGGTAATTCAAAAATGTTATCCCCAGTTATATTAACTATACCCATTTTTGTTGTTCTACTTTCAAGAAATCCAGCTTCTTTGATTAAACATATTATATCTTTATTTTGCCACCCTCGCGGAGCAGCAAACTTTGTTATCTTTTTTCCAATTATATCCTCTAGTTCTTTCTTCCCCATTTCAATTTCAAGTCTAGCTTTTTCTAAACTACATTCTGTTAGTCTTTGGTGTGTCAATGTATGTCCTCCGATAATGTGTTTTTTTGATAACTCCTGAATGTCCTTTACAGTTAAATCCATGTACGTTTCATAAGGGGCAATATAAAAAGTTCCTTTGAAGCCATAATTCTCTAAAATTTTGGCTACCCTTAGCATATCCTTACGCCCGTCATCGCAGCCCCAAATTATTTCCATATATTTTTACGATACATTTTTATTTGATTTTTTAAGTCCTCCATTTTGTCTTTTCCTCCATTTATCATTTGTCTGTATTTTTCTGTTTCATTTATATCCTTATCCAAAGCAATAATTTGTTTTTCTTCGTCAGTAGTTCTTTTCTTTTTATCCTGTAAAATGCCTTTTTGTTTTCTTATTTCTTCTACATCTCTGCTTAAAATTGCCCAGTTATAACTTTCAATGTACTGGTTTTCCATTTCCAGTAAGGTAAGGAATTTCTTTTTTTCCCACAAGATTACAAGTTTAGTAAAAATTTTTATAATACTCATAGTTTTTTTAAATTAAAAATTAAATTAACAAATTATTTATTCTTTTGTCTACCCCATTTATAAATTTCTCTATCAGAAATAGTTTTAATTCTATGACAATTAGGACATAAAATCTGTAAATTATTTATTTCTCTCATTTTTATACTATAAACATGTTTTAATTTTGGTTTTATGTGGTCAATATCAAAAAATCCACTAATTTCGCTTTCTAAACCACACATATTACATTTTTTTCCTAACTTTTCTAGTATCTTTTTTTTAGGATTTACATCTTCTAAACCTACCAATCTTTTTAAATCACATTTTTTACATAACCATTTAAAATATCTATCAGCACTTCTGGTTGTTTTACCAAAATTTTTGCTATTCAATTCCTTAATTTCTTTGCATTTCCAGCATTTTCTTTTTAATTTTTTTATTTCTTTCATAAATATAAAAAAACCAACGTCCTGTTAAAATTTGGATTTACGTTGGTTCAAACCTAGTTTTTGATTTATAGCTATTTTCATATTTATTATTATATCACTTTATATTTATTTTGTCAAAATTTTTAAGACCTTGTTTTTCTAAGTTTAGGAGCATTTTGCTTTCCTTGCATTTCCAGCGTAATTGTTATGCCTTCCTTATCTTCAAATAAAGCACAAAATAATTTCCATTTTAACTTCCAAACTGGTGTTGGATAACCTTTCATTTCGATATATTCTATGCTTTCGTCATTATGATAAACTACAAAATCAATATAGTAATCACAAATATGATATCCGTTTACGCAAAGTTCTGTCCGCAAATGTGTATCATAGTCTTTAATCTCTTTAGCTTTTTTAAGCATTTCAAGTTGCTGTCCTTTGGCAGCTTCAAATTTTGAATCATATTGCGTTCCATTTGTAGTTACTTTTTTTGTATTATAATAACTATATTTTTGATTCCAAGTCATATTTATTTTTTTATCTTAAAAATTTAAAGGGGTCGGCTATATTCATTAGAAAACACGCTGCCAGATAGATATACATTAGAGTTAAGAATACCAGGAATGCGATAAATAGTTTCATAAAAATTTATTTATTATACGAATTATTATTATAATAATAACAAAATATATTATAAATCCCAAACGTGTTTCATATACCATTGGCTCACCTAACCATTTTAAAAATTTTTTAATCATCTTATTTTTTTATTGCAGACGCTACAATATGTAACATCCCAATTTTCATTATAAATTACTCGTGCCTTACAACATGTACTTAAATATCCGATATAAATTAGGAATTTTTCTAGTTTTTGTTTTAATTGGTTCATTAGTTATTTAATTTAAAGAGTTAGAATCTAATAATTTAATTTTTGTTGTTTCTTTATAGCCACGCTTTAAGTAATATACAGCACAAGGAAATCCAAATGGGAATCCTGCTTTACTCGCTGGAAGTGCGTGAATTTCTACAAACCCTCCATATTCCATAATTTGTTTTAGTGTTCCCATGGATTTAAACATTTTTGCAACTGGAACTAATAAAACTATGTTATCAGCTAAATCAAATGAGTGTTCTAAAAATCTATTGAAGTCTGAATATGGTGGGTTAGTAACAATCCAATCAACTTTTTTATTGTAATCATAATAATTTTTACCATCAGCAATTTCGCACCATTCTGTATTCTCTGGAAGATATTTAAGAAAAGCACCCTCTCCCTTACAAGGCTCTAATACTTTTCCCGAAATATGAAACATAGAGCATATTTTTTCGGCTAACCAATCAGGAGTAAAAACAACATCATTTTTATTTATATGTGCGTATCTTCCCTCTATGTATGGATTATGTTTTTGCCCTTTAATACTTCCCATATTATTTTCTTATATCTGTTACAACTACACCTAAACCAAAAATGGAGTCTGATAGAACCTTTTGAGATTTTATTACTGATATGCCATTTTCTTCTAATACCCACTCCATAACATCTTCAACTGTGTTTGCCATAAAAAACCGTTCTTTAACACTATGCTTACATTTATTTATAACCACATAATATCTTTCTCCAGCGGAAATTATTGGACTTCTTTCCTTTTTTGGCTTTTTTTCTTTTTCCATAGTTTTTATTAGTTATTTAATTTAAAGAGTTAGGAATTATGTGCTTATGATGGGCGGAGGCGTTCGGGTGCTAATAGGTGTCGTCCACTTTCGTGTTTTTCCACCAATGGCTCCTTAAGAGCTAGACTTAATTTGTATAGACTTATCCCCATCTCCGACCATTTAAACATACAATTGTAATCGGAAAGCCAGCTCTTTTACGCATTGGTGACGCTGGAAACGCCTTGCAACCGATTATTTATTTTGTAAGTTCTAAACCTTAATTCCAGTTATTCTCTCTATAGTTTCTTCTATAAGTTCAGGATTTTCACCATTAAACCATTCTTTTAATTCTTTTCCTATCCGTTCTCTTTCACATCTTACTCCATGTCTATACCAATAATCAACTACTTCATTTCTTGGATGTTTTCCATCTCCATTAAAGCATTTTTTCATATAATTGGTTATTTTAATTTATCCCTCTTTTTAATTTCATAAATTCTAAAAGTTCTTTTGTTTCTTTTGAACCTTGGTATCTTGCACTCTCAATAAAACTTTCCATTCCCTTAATAATACTTTCCAGTGCATTTTTAACTGTTGCATTTGCAATTACTCCCCTAAACCCAAGTCCATTAAAATTTTTATAAGATGTTGCTATTTGGGCTTCCCTTTCTTGTGGATATTGATTATAAAATTCTTCCGTTGTTAAAATTTTTGCTATTGAAGAAAATGCTATTATATTTTCTCCTGACTTAAATTTATCTTGTCCGCTAGTTGATAATTTCCATATATTATCAAATACTTCTTTACTTATAAATTTTTTACTTTTGTCATGAAAAATAATAACGTGTGTTTTTTCCATATATTTATTCTCCTATATCTATTATTTTACTTTTATTAAAATTCTTATTATTACTAAACCAAGTCATAAGCCTACGTTTTATTTCAAAAGTTGGTTGCAATTCCCATCTTAATTTAGTTCTACTTTTATTGGGTTCTGTCCAATAAGAACAAAAATTCATAACATCTTTTTGATTAACTTCTTTTTCTCCAATAATGGTTTTAACTTCTGAAATAAAATCTTCTGTTTTTTGTTTTATTGTATTTTCAACTAAACTATCCTTACCTAACCTAACCTTACCTAACTCTAACCTATCCTTACCTGTGTATACATTTTGTATACATTTTGTATACATTCCATTTTTTTCTTTTATTTGAGCCTTTTCTTCTAAGTATATGGTTTCTTGGTATCTATCGGCTTGAATATAGTTGTGAATTTTCCAATCACTTATTACACATATTCCACTATCAAATGGTATGATAAATTGTTTTGCTATAAGTACCTTAAAGTCATCCTCGGACGAATTAGTCATTCTCATAATCTTTTTGGGATTTGAAACAAAACCATCATCATCTGCCCTCATTGCTAAGTCATAATATAATAATCTTGCACCTGCTGGCATATCTACAAAAGAATCTGTGTCAACTATTTTTAAACTAAACATTCTTCTTTGAGCCATATTTGTTTTTAAAACAAAAAGGTAGCACCGCTTTGTGAGTAGTGCTACCTTCTAATTCACAAAGCTAATTATAACTAATCATACCACATAACTATTAAATTGTAAACCTACTTATCCACTACCATACATTACCACATTCTTTGCAGGCGTGATATGGCTTTGTCAATAAAAACAGCAAGCCTAATGGGAAAAACAAAACTACTAATACCCATATAGCCCAACTTCTTTTTCTGGTGGTTTTTTTAGAACCGCATTTTATACAATTTAATCTCATAATCCTTGGCTTTTTAAATAATTAAGTTTAGCCTGTTCATCTTCACTCAATACTGGTGGTTCTTGAATTGTAAAGAATTTACGTGGCAAGAATTGCTGTGTCCTATGGTCAGTATGAAAGGTTTTAAAATGATAGAATTGACCATTGTTTGTGTAGTCTTTTTTTAGGCAGACATACTTCTTGTCGCACTCATCTGTAATTACAATCTTGGTATCTTCGGGTAGAGTATTCAAAACCTTGCTGTTTATGCCCCAAGCGTCCAGTACCCTGAATAAGTGTTTGCCCTGAATAACGTCTTTAGTAAACATTTTGCTTTCAGGATAATAAGTACCTATATTCTTTTTGCCGATTTTATATTGCTTCATAAGTTTAGCTAGAAACGGGTGGCTTCAACGGGTGAAAAGTGTTGATATTTAATGGTGCAGGAAAAACAAAAAAATAAAAACCTGCTTACCAACCACCTATTTTAATTAGTTAGTCGGAAAAGGAATGTCATCCTCTGACACGCTTCCTTTTTTATAGAAGTTTCCAGTTTCTTCGTCCATTTCCCAATCAATTCCAGCCAAATAAATAACAGTCTTTCTTTCTCCGCCTATAATGGCTTTTTCAATGAAAACCTTTGCTAATTGGTTTACCCATTTTTCTGTATCATCTCCGAAAGCCCTGACCATGTTATTCATTGTGGTTTTGTTAAATCCCATATTCCTCTCTCCTTTTTTTGTCTTTACTTGGAATACTGTTTGCTTTCCAAACTTACTTTCAATTACTTCCCCAGAGTCTAGAATTGAAACAGTATCTCCGCTTACTACATCCTCATTGGCTTTTATCCAAAAGCCTTGTGGTGCTATTGATACTTTCATGTTGTTTTTTTACATTAGATTGATTATATAATTTATAGTCATCATAGCGTATCCTAGACAAATTGCTGTTGCTACGAATGCGACTGAAAGCAATATAATTGCTCCGTCTTTAGTTGAAATGTTTTTCATAGAATTCACCCCCTTTTTCTAGAAATTTATAGTTTAAGATAACAATTTTACAATTATGGCAACTACTAGCCATATTCCTATCAAACCCCCGTAGATAAGAAGTAATGCTATAAAGTAATGCCCCATAATTGAAAAACCCCTTTTGATAATGCTATCGTCAAATAGCCACATACGATTCATTTTTTCTTCTGATAGTTTCATACATTTTAGATTTTTTAGTTGTTAAAAGGCACATCATTTTCTTTCAGCCTAGTCCTGACAAACCTTTGAGGGTCACGCCATTTCATTATCTCCCTCTCTAAGGCTGAATGGACTTGCTTTTTTAAAGCGTCATAACTTTCTTGCATATCTTCTCCAGCATTGAGTTCCATTTTAGCTGAAAAATGAAAACTCCTTGGCTCGTAACTTGATTCTTGTATAGTCTTACCTTCGCTATACGATATTTCTCTTTTCATAATGTTTTTTATAAATACTTATTACACTCACACCCATCTTCAGGAGAATTGTGGCAATCGTGGTCTAATAATTCAGGCATGTGTCTTGCAACATACCCTCCACTTAATCCAACCATCTTCTTTTTCCCTTCTAGGGCAATAACTCTTGCCTGCAAATCCAAAACTTTATAAAGTAAAGATTTTATACTATCTGACATTACTTTGTCATTTTCATAAATAGTTTCTAAAACCTCTATTGTTATATCTTTGTTTTTTTCCATACTACACCCCCATTCTAGATTGTTAATTTTTAACTATGAAAACTTCCATCTTCCCATTTGGCGACAAACTGAATTATGGCATTACCTTTTACAAAGTATCTTTTGCCATTCCCTTGACCTATTGAGTTTCCTTTTAGCAAACCCATGTCAATAAATCTTTTAATTTTATGGTCGGTGTCTAATACAGGCATAATTTTTAGTTTACTTATGTCCTGTACTGAATACCAGTCATTTGAATTTATCATAGATATTTTTTATAACTTCCGTTACGAAAAGTTGTCCACCTTTCCCAACCACCTTTTGCTCGGATTTCACTTGCTACCTTGATATTAAATTCGGGTTTTTGCAAGTCCTCCGTTTTATAAGGATGCCATATCTGACAAATTTGGAATAAACCTACTGATGGTTTGGCAAGATGTTTATCTCCAATTATTTTTGGGTCACCTTGACTTTCAGCCATCATAATTGCATACGCCAAATTGGTTTCATCAGGAAAGTATTTTTTTATCAATTCCATAATATCCTCGGAAGGTTGGGTTGCCCCTACCGCAACGTGCGGTGTACCTTCCGAAGAAGTGCTGTCCATTTCAGAAGCCTGAACCTCTGAAAGGTTGCTTATGGAAACTACTCTGCTACTGTTAAGCACTCCAGTAATAGTGTCTATTGCTAAACATGCTAGCAAGACAATTAAGATTACCTTCAATGCTTTTTGTCTAATGTTAAATCTTTCAATGTACTTAATTTGATTCCTTTTCATTTTTTTGGGGTTCACCCGAATCCCTTTAATTAACTCCTGACTTCGGAGGACTAGCTGTTCTCCGAAGCCCAGCAGTCAACTATTCAACACTCATTCTTAATCCTTTTCTTAGGCTTTCGGCTTTTTTCCAGTAATGATAGCTGCTCCTTAGTTTGTTTATGTTTATCTCGTTTTTTTCTGCCAATTCTATCAGTTTTGATATTCTTTCAGTTTTCCCTTTTTCAACTATCCACTTTGTGTTTACTATTGACTTTAAAAAGATTATGATGTCTTTTTTATTTGTTATCCATTTCATTTTTACCACCTGCCTTTCTAGTTATTATTTACCTATATTCTTATAACTTAATTATACACCCATAAAGAACTGCTGTCAAGTGTTGCTACCTGTTAGGGTGTGCATAACTCAAATAATGGCTTATCTAAAACAAAAAACACCCTTTTTGGGCATTATAAAAATATGGACTTTTTTTGAGTGTTAGAAAAAACAGGTACAAATCCAATTATAAATTATTGTGTGATTTACCTGTTTTTCTTTTATTTATTTTCCTATTATTTATCTAGATAATCATCTTTTGCACTTCCCTTATTACTGAAATAAAATGAAAATGCGGCTACTGCTAACAGCATAAAATTATCTTCAGACACTACACCAAAAAATAATCCAGCACTTGCACTTATAGCAAGAATAATGAAAACTATTTTACTGGCACTTTCCAGAATTTTCATAGGATTAGAAAAATTATAATTACAATCAAACCTCCTATCAATATACCTAGTGCAACTCCTGATTTGGAACATCTACATTTAATCTTTTTCAAATGATTCGCATTTATCCATTTGGATTTTTTCTTCTTCATTTCTTTAATATAGCACCTCCGCTAATTGAACCAGTAGCATAAAATTTATTGCCACCTGTCCAAGGGTCAACTACCCAAAAACCACCTATGATTTTTTTAACAGCAAGTACCCAATGCTTGTTATACACATTTAATAAACAAACTTTGTTTGGGTTTTTAATCGCCTCCAAGATACGAGATTCTTCGTACTTGTAAAAACGCCATTCAAATTTAAAGCAAGTCTGTCTGTCTATTGAACTCCAGTAAACTTTAGCGTCATTTGTGAAAGATAAATTTTTTGCCATCCAATCAGGGTCGTGGTAGCAACCAAACCAATCACTTGCCATAGATAGACATGTAATTGTACAACCCATAGCCCCGATAGTTACTTTGGTATTGCCTATGGTTTTAAAACTCCACCTGTTATCTCTCTGACTTAATTTTATCATAGTTTGTCCAAGCTTCACTCCTTTGTTGAATTTTGGATTTTCGTGGCTCTACCCTTTCGGCTAAAGCAGAAATACCCCAAAACATCCAAAGAAGAAAAGCTATTAGTAAAATTAGTATTAACTTGTACTTGATTTTACAAATATGAATTATTTAAATTGTTAAACTTGGATTAAATTAAAATCCATTTGTTAGCAGACGGAATGGGGGAAAACCGCCTGCTTGCAAATGAAGTCTAGGACTTCATAACGTATGCCAAAGCATAATAAGGTGGTAAGTTATTGTGGGCTGCATCTCCACCCTGACTTTGCGACATACCTTGATAAACATAACTTTGACCCGTTCTCCCACCCATACAAACATCATTATAATCAGTTCCCGATGTTGTATATCCATTTAATCTAACTAAGTGGCTATGGGATGGAATTTCAGATACACTTAATGTGTGTGTAGTTTCCCCTCCAGTTGCGTCTACTGCGTAAGTTCCTCCTGCACCTATTATAAATTGTCCTCTTAAATCAGGCGTACTATTAGAACCATTACACAGATAATATCCACTTGGAATACTAGCCACACTTCCATGCCACATCATAATCAATCCGCTAGGCACAGCATTGTTAACAGCATCTATGCAGTTGTCAAAATTAGTATTTACCTCTGTTGAACTGATAGTCGTACTAGGACTAAAAGTATAAGTCTTTGAAAATGCCATATTATTTTAAATTTAATGATTTACTTTTTTCTTCTAAAGCCTTTTCTTCTTCTATTTTCTTAATGAATGTTCCAAGGTCGGTATTTGAATTCACTACTTCCAAACTTGCGTAATTCAAGGGTACTTCTTGCTTGTCTTGTTTTTCCCAATATATAACGTGATTGTCTAGTATCTCTTGTGCCTTTGCCATGCTATTCCCAGCCACCAATTCTTCTTTACACGAATCACAGACTGCTACTCTCATTAAAGTTCCATTGGAAAGTTCTATCATATTTTCTCTGAAATTATCCAGTTTTCTTAGGCTAGCTTTTCCACCCTTAATCTCCATATTTATAATTTTCTTTCCGCACGCTGAACAATACCCAAGCATATTAGACGCTGGAAGTTCTACTTCTTCTATTATCGGTTCTTCGGTTATATCTTCTTTAGGCATATTTTTAGGTTGGAGTTGCTGGATTATCAACTGTGATATTGTCTTTCCAATTCTTGTCAATATCTTCTATCCTCTTAGCAATATCAGGCTGTTTGTTTGATAATTCCAAAACTGCATAATTAGGGTAATAATCAATACTCATTATTTGTAAACTTTGACCAGCAGCATTTGTTATGTTGAAATCCCAAGCGTCAATATCCCAAAAAACTTCATCCCACAAGTTATAACCTTTTGAGGTAGCATTTAAAATATTACAAGTCTGTCCTACTTTTATACTTTCAATATCATAACCTAAACTGTTTTCATTGTTGCTGTCCAGTATTTTAATTACTACTCTTATTTCAGGGCTGGATTTTTCATTTAAAACTCTGTCTGCCATTATTTGAGCCGTAGCCGTAGTTGTAACTCTCTGGTCAACAAGGACTGTAGCTCTTGTGCCATACGCTGTTACAGAACTTGAATTGGTATACTTTTTATATAAATAAACTCCACCACCAGTATCTCCACCCCGAAAGTAAACTGTATTTATAATTCCGTCAAATTTCTTTTCAGGTGTATAACTCATTATGTCTTTACCTATTGTAAATTTATGGCTTGGCGTAACTTCTTCGGCTTTTAAATATAAAAGGTCGTCAGGCTCAACCCTGTAATACCAACCATCAGGGCACAATTCTATTACCTTTTTAACTGCACTTTGGTATGTGTCTGTATTGAATGTATAAGAAACACTTGTTCCAGTAGTTTCAATAGTTGAAGTAGAATAATCTAAAATGCTCCCAGTTAAAGAAGAATACCTATCCAATAAATCTTTCATTATATCGCTAGGGTCGTAAGAATTATAAGTCACTTCAGTATCATTTCCACTAAGTAATATCTTATTATTTAAATCCCAGTAGTGAGAATAAAAAACCACATCTACATATTCTTCACTTCCTTCAACAGTCGGAACGTAACTGACTAATAATCCTGAATAGACGCATACTCCGCTTGTACCACTCTCTTTATCAAAAACATAAATCTTAATCCTATTGCCTTGTTTGACATCATCATTTTCTCCATAGCCTGTTTCAGGTCTAGCCAGTCTAATTGTCAAAGGGCTTAATGCTCCATTTATATCGTATTTGATATTCAAAGGAGTAACCACATCAGTCCACGTTGTGATGAAAACTCCTGCCGAAGTATAAATTTTATAAAGATAACTTTTTTCAGCACTACTCCATTCTAACAAGAAACTCCCGCTTCCATTTTCCAGCAGAATTTCAAAATCGTTTTCTTGCAATAAATAATTATCCATATTTTTATACTACCATATATTTTAGAGAGTTGTTAGGTTAGTTATATTTCGTAAGTTCCTGAAATAGCCACGCTATCACCATTTCCCCAAGTGAATGGATGTGTTGCATCCCATACATTATTTGATGATGGAACTCCTATACTTCCGATTGTTGTATCACCATTGCCTAAAGTTGAAATACCGATATAAGTTGCTGTTCCACCGTCTCTTCCGTAAGCGGCATAAGAGCCTGCAAAATATCCAGTTCTAGTT
>Ga0114951_10000807_pt1 | contig 41988 bp, 38 predicted proteins | sample AM7aDNAmetaG_FD_88677 | JGI IMG/M metagenome (GOLD analysis project Ga0114951, IMG submission 88677) | Freshwater microbial communities from Finland to study Microbial Dark Matter (Phase II) - AM7a DNA metaG | ecosystem: Environmental > Aquatic > Freshwater > Lake | place: Finland: Lake Alinen... | reverse complement strand
TCATATGTTATATTGATAATCGATGTATCCGCAGGAGGAGAACTAATAAAAACAATTATTCCGATAACTGCAACAAGAAGACCGATTATGACGGTAATTATTATTATAAAAATCCGGGGTGATGATTCTATATCGTCATAATCATACTCTTCATTTTCGATGGGCAGTTCCTGCATGTTAAGTCAAAAAATAAAATGATTGGTTAAATTCCTTAAAAACCTGATATTCTATTGGCAATTACTTAGTTCATACTCTTTCTAATTATCTTAGACTGCTTGGAATTGTTACGGCTTATAATTATTGTGAAAATAAAATAAAAGTTCATATTAGTCCGGTATAAATCATCCCTGTTATGATAGTGATGCATACTAAAAGAAAGGAGATTCTACCGGAATTGATATGAATTAGCCTTAAAAGAGCTAAATTCGATCTTCTTTTTTCCCTTGCGACTGCAATTACAATGGTAAAAATCAATGCAATTATCGTAATAACTCCCATATCGCCATGTGGAATACGGAGGTGTGTACCGGATGCAGATCCTACCATATAAAAAGCAATGGCAACACCCGTGATGATAAAAAACACTCCGGTTATTGCGATAATTTTATGCGGAATGTATGTATGACCTCTTTTTACAAAATAGATTACCAATAACGCAATTAGAGTCAGAAGAAAACCAGTTACCATCAATGATGCATGAACCTGCCAAAGTTGAACCGAAAAAAAACCTGTAGCGATGGAATTATGTGTAACTGAATTCTGCAAAGAGGGACTTATCCGCAGTTCGCTCGTTGTCGAACCCATTATACTACATTCGGCGGTTACTTTGAAATCATCGTTATTTACTGCAGATACAGGGATTAAATAAGTAAAACTAGTTTTTGAAGGTTGTGAAGTATAACTTTTATCAGTGAAGTCGACTCCGTTTTTCTGAATTTTAACTAATTTAACATAATGAGTGGCTGGATCGTCAACAATATGTGTTATTGTGATTATCATGGTTGAGCTAACGTTATCATATGAGAGCAGAACCGATGAAGGAGGATGTGCGCTTGCAGGAGTAATGATAGTGAGAAGGAGAATAGAAAAAAGAATAAAATAACCAAATGTATGTATTGAGGATAATTTATCTACTGTATTTTTCTCCTTCAACCAAGGTTTGAATTCAATCATGGAGAATTGAATTGCCTGACAAAAAGATAAAATTATTTATATACCATTGTATAGAATTATACATTGATGTATAACAATTTCATAACTCGGGTTGACAAGGTTGAAAAAACAGATAAATCAATTATGGACACTAGTGTAAACCCTTCTCCTGGGGTGGATGAAGAATGAAATCTAAGGATATTGCAATTGTAGGGATATTACTTGCCATCGGAGCGATTCTTCGTTATTTCCTTGCAATGCTTCACACTCCGCTTACACCAAATATGATAATTGCGTTTTACTGTCTTGCAATTATTCTTATCAGACCAAAGGTGTATGAGGCACTGGGAATAGGGATTGTGAGCGGGATCCTTTCAATGATAATATCAGGTTCAATCTTCCCATACGCCAACCTGATTAGTGAACCTCTCGGAGCATTGGTTTGTTTTGCATTTTATGCAGTTTTCCGTGGCCGTTTCATTGGTGCAGAAGCGGTAACAACGTTTATTGTCACGCTTGTAAGCGGTTTTTCGTTTGCAGCGATAGCGATTATTTTTGTAGCACCAATGATTATCTCCAAGTATGCAACGATTGGCGGTTTTGCAATTATTTTTGTACCGATCGTTCTTATAACCGCATTATTTAATGCAATAATTGTTCAGATTCTCTACATACCTTCAAACAGGGTACTAATGCGGGGAAATGAATGATAACCCTCGAAAGGGTCAGTTACAAATATCCACATACAGGCCGTTGTGCTCTTGACGAGATATCATTAAAGATCGAAAAAGGAGCCTGTACATTGATTACAGGTCCTTCAGGAGCAGGAAAAAGCACAGTTTGTTTAGCAATAGCGGGAATACTGCATCATGAATACGGAGGAAAAAAGGGAGGTTCTGTCCTTATAAACGGGAAAGACGTTAAAGATTATAAGGACCTCGGTGAGCTCGCCGCAAACGTTGGAATTGTCTTTGATGACCCTGAGGCCCAACTAATTTTTACTTCAGTCGAAGAAGAGATTATATCAGCCCTTGAACACAGGGACCTATCCGAAGACGAGATAGGAAAAAGACTTGAAAGTATTCTTGAAAAGACAAATCTTACGAATATCCGGGAGAGACCACCTCATGAACTGTCTGGAGGTCAAAAGCAGAGAGTTGCACTTGCGGCAACACTTGCCCTCGGAAATGATCTCATCATCCTTGATGAACCCACGTCCGAACTTGACGAACACGCAACAGACGGAATATTTGAAGTTTTAAAGGTTTTAAAGAAAGAAGGAAGGACAATTGTTCTCGTTGAGCATAAATTCAATCGCTTCCAGGAGTTAGCTGATACAGTCGTTCTTCTTGAGAAAGGAAAAGTTATAGCTCATGACGAACCTGAAAAGATCCTCAAAGATAAATCAGTACATGATGCTCTAATTCCCGATTTTTCATCTTTTCGCCTGAAGGGAGTGAACCTGCATAGAGACCGTAAACCTGTCATAATTATTGAATCACTCACTCACAATTATGGAGAAATTCCAGCTCTTGCAGGTGTGGACATAACAATAGATAATGGCGAATTTATTGCAATCGTAGGGGAAAATGGTTCAGGAAAGACCACACTGATAAAGCACCTTATTGGCCTTTTAAGACCTGACAAGGGTCGTATAGTAATTGATGGAGAAGATATCGAGAAAAAAAAAGTAACTGATATTGCTCATTCGGTAGGTCTTGTCTTCCAAAATCCTGACCACATGTTCTTTGCAGATACAGTGGAGCTCGAAGTCGAATTTGGTCCCAAAAATCTTAACCTGCCACTTTATAAAAATCTTGTAGATGAGGCATTAAGAGAAGTAAATCTTCTCCATGCAAAAGATCTTTATCCACGCTGGCTCTCAAGGGGTGAACGTCAGAGGCTCGCCATTGCATGTGTCCTTGCAATGAAACCAAAGATTCTCATCTTTGATGAACCAACGACAGGCCTTGATGGAAATGAGGCAAAAGAAGTTATGGAAGTATTAAAGAGGCTTCAGGAGGAGGGTCATACAATAATTATTGTTACACACAATAGGCAGATTGCAACCAATTGCGCCGACAGGCTCGTACTAATGGAATCAGGAAAAATAATTGAAGATATATCACTTCTGGAGGACTGAATGGCTGAAATTCTTCAGTATATCCAGAAGAAAGGCCTTTTTTATACACTTCACCCTATCACAAAAATTTTTCTCATTATCGTTCTTGGCTTTTTTGCAATAACAACCACAAATATTCCTTTTTTACTTTTCCTTATCGGAATAATTGTAGTTCTTGCGCTTTTAAGCAACCTCATCCATGAACTCCTTTCGCAACTCCTGCTTATTTTAGCGATGAGTGTTGTCCTTATTGCCCTCATGGTTCTGACCCTCCCAAGCGGAACCACTATTGGTTTCCTGATACCCGTAGGAATACCATATATAGGGGGATCAATTCCGATAACAACTGGTGCACTTGAATTCGGAGTTGTTCTTTCATTAAGGTTTATAATACTGATTTCCGGTTTTCAACTCTTTGTCATCTCGACTCAACCAAGAGACCTTGTTCATACACTGGAGAGATTCCGGGTACCGGTTGATTATACATTGATGTTTGTAATCGCCCTCCGGTTTATTCCAACCCTTCAGATTGAAGGAAAAAGGATTCACGATGCACAACTGGCCAGGGGATATAATCCTGGAAAAGGTCTTCTTGGCAAAGTCAGGAGTGTGGCCCCTATTATAATTCCCCTGGTTTCAAATGCCCTTTCCAGGGCAAACGTCCTGGGGCTGACGATAGATATGAGGGGTTACCGCAAAAAGCGGACAAGTACATTCCGGGAACGTAGTTTCAACCGGTATGATTCCGTGACATCAGTAATAGTTCTTATAGCAGTTCTTGGAGGGATTACTTCCATGATTATTTACGGCCATACCTTGTAATTTTCATTTAATTCCTTTTTTAAAACAATAAATCCAGTGATTATTCTGAAACCCACAGTACCAGTGTCTTATCGTCATCTGATGAGCTTCTCATCTTTTCAGAATTAAGAAAATTAGTGATATCCCTTGAAACTTTTATTTTATCCTTGTTATCTTTCATGTAAGTAAAGAGAGGAAAGAAAAAACCAGGAAGAGGATTTCTCTTTGAATCAAGCCTCTCAAGTGAAGCCCCTTCGCAACCGTCTGTAAATAAAGCTATAGCATTGAATATTTTCTGTGGTTTATTGATTCGGAGATGATTCATCCATTCTTTGCTTGTTAGAGGCACTATCTCATTGAGATATTCTCCATGTTCAGGACGAGAAATAAAACTAATTTCGTCATCACCGGACCCTACAATGGCCCCGTCTCCAATGTGTGCAGATATTACTGACCCGCCTTCAATAGCGATGACGAGAAGTGTAGTTGCAAAATCATGAATTGAATGTCCTTTTAAGGATGCATATCTCTCAAGAGAAGTTCTTGCCTTTCTTACAGTTCTTTTCATCGTTCCAGGAGTCGGAAGTTTTCGTTCCGCATCTCTATCAAGATGGCTCTTAAGAAAAAAGACTGCTTCTTTTACTGTTATCTCTGAACCTATGTGGCCGCATGTGGCACTTCCTAGTCCATCAGCTACAGATATTACGATAGTACCGGACTTTGTGGTCTCATAATAAAATGCATCAGCTCCAGGTCTGTTTGCCCTTTCATGAAGGACACCGGTAACTGTGCCAGCAGCAACAAACGGTGAATATAAGTTTATATCTTCAGTTTTCAAATAATTAGCACCTTTTTTTAGTTTACTCGCAAGTCTTTTACAGCAAAATGCTCCTGCCACTTGCATCACGGTAATGGTGCCCTATTTCACTTCCGGTTAAAAAATCTCCCCTGAAAACAGGGCCCTCTTTACATATACGTACTCCACTGGGGTCAATACAGCATGAACCACATATACCTAGTCCGCATTTCATATAACGGTGAAGACTGAACTCAGATTTTTCCAGCAGTTGATTTGATTCTAATAGAGAAAATACTGCAGCAACCATTCTTTCCGGGCCACAGACAACAATCAGGTCATATTCATCAAGTTTAACAGCATTCATAAGTTCCAGAACCAAACCTTTGTGACCCATAGTGCCGTCGTCAGTTGCAACTTGTAACTCTGCCATGGACGTAATCTGGTTATAAAAAAGAATCTCTTCTGATGTCCTTGCACCGTAAAGAAATGTCTTGACATATCCTCCCGCGAGAAGTGGCAGAATGGGAGCAATTCCAACACCCCCCGCAATTCCAAGAGAGTTATGAATTTTAGAGAACCCATTCCCATAAGGGCCGCGTATTCCAATTTTTGAACCTTCATTAAGAGAAGTGAGGGCCTTTGTCGCTATGCCCACATTTTGGACTGTGATGGAATCATCCGAAGATAATGCCATCGGGACTTCGTCAACCCCTGGAACCCAGACCATGACAAACTGGCCTGGCGAAAATTGAAATTTTTTATTGAAAAAAAGGGTGGAGACTGTTTCTGATTCTCTCTCTATCTTTTTTATTGTGACAACAAAGGGGAGATCAGAATTCATGTGCACACCCCACAATTTCCCTGTCCTCTATTCCTTCTTTGTTATACAAGTTATCTGACATTTTTTTAAATATTCCCGGGTCTTTCCCGGCTGCTGTTCCAATCTCTACTGCCTGGGCACCGGCCATCATCATTTCAATAACGTCCTCGCTAGTCGATATACCCCCACACCCGATTATTGGTATATTACAGGCTTCATATAACTCATAGACACATCGTAGTGCTATTGGAAAAATTGCAGGACCTGAAAGGCCGCCATAACGATTTCCAAGGACTGGTCGTTTTAGAGGAATTGAGATCCTCATTGCTTTTACGGTATTAATTGCGACTATAGCATCAGCCCCGCCTTTTTGAGCTGCAAGACCGCACTCTGTAATATCTGTAACATTTGGAGTTAGTTTTACCCATACCGGGAGCCCTTCTTTCTTTACTTCTCTTGTGCAGGCTTCAACAATTTCAGGATCAGAGCCTATTGATGCTCCATATCCTTCGGCATGAGGACAACTCAGGTTCAATTCCAGACCTGATACTTTGCCCCTGAACCATGATGCGACATTCCGAAATTCTTCGGGTGAACCTCCAAATATACTCGCGATAACGTATTCACTCCCTGCCTTTTCAATTTCAGGAAGAAACGAATCTGAAGGATTTGGAAGTCCCATTGCATTTATCAATCCATAAGGAAGAGGGATTACACAGGGTCCGATATGTCCGGTCTTTGGAAGAGGGCCTATGGATTTAGTTACCACTGCACCTGCACCTGAATTTCTGATACGAATCAAAGACGAACCAGTCGTACCCAGAATACCGGCTGCAAGAATCAGATGGTTGCGCACCCTGACCTCGCCTATCATTCTTATCCCTTCAATTAGATTGATCAAGTGTTCATCTCCTGTTATCAGTATTTTATTGTCGTCTGCGTACCATAATAATGAATGACACATCTCGGAATTTTTGGAGCCGGACGGATTGGCGGCGAGGTGGCTTTTCTTGCGTCAATAAACGGACTTTGTGACCGGCTTGTCTTACATGACAGTTATAAGCCCCTGTTAAAATCTCAGATCCTAGATCTGGAACATACGGGTGTTGATTGTGAAATAACAACAGAATTAAACGAAATAAAAAATTGTGATGTCTGCGTATTTGCCGCAGGTTCACCGCGTGACCCCTCTGTCAAGACACGGGCAGACCTTCTTGCTGCAAACATCAAAGTGGCACATGAATTTTCCAGCCATATCAATTCATTTTCTGGAATTCTCATTTCAATAACAAACCCTATGGATGTAAACAACTACATGCTCTGGAAAATGACTAAAATTCCAAAAGAGCGCTGCATCGGTTTTGGAGGTCAGCTGGACAGCGCGAGGTTCATGAGCAATCTTAAGAAACGTGGTATCCCTGGCAACTCAATCGTAATGGGTGAACATGGAGAATTTCAGGTACCGGTCTTCAGTACATTAAAGGGAGAGGTAAATGAACCACTGCGTGATGAAATTCTAAAAGAACTCCGAAAGGCCAGTATGGAAGTTATCACAGGAAAAGGCGGGACTGTCTTTGGTCCGGCTTACCATATCTATCAACTTATCGAGACGATATGCAAGGATAAAAGGACAATAATCCCATGTTCAGCAATCCTGGATGGTGAATATGGAGAGAGTAACTGCTCCCTTGGTGTTCCCGCAAAAATTGGCAAAGAAGGAATCCTGTCCATTGAAGAATGGGAACTAGATTCATGGGAGGAGAGACACTTCAGGGAAGCAGCAGAGTTTGTCAGAGACCTCAGTTCAGGAGTAAACATATGAACGTCCAGGGGTCAGGAAATAGATGGCTGAACAGGACCTGATTAATAAAACCGATGCGATTGAACTGGGTATAAACCAGGTCGAGTATTCAAATACGCCTGATGGCCCGGTTATTCACATATTCGGAAGGACCCCTGACGGGACTTACGCCGAAGTCCGTGTCACTGGTTTTAAGCCTTATTTTTATGCTCTGCAGGTTGAAGCTGATAACCCTCCGGATTATTCAATAGTGACAATAGACAAAAGTAAAATTTACCACTCAATTCATGGTGAAGCGCTCAGGAGACTTTACACAGTACGTCCAACTGATGTAAGGCATGAAAGGGATAGATACCACCATTTTGAAGCTGATATCCCATTTGCAACTCGATTCATGATTGATACAGGTATAACGGGAGGGGTTAGAACTCCAGGACTTACGGTTGACTATAAGGAGCTTATTCCTGAAACCGTAAATGCAAAGTCACGTATCTGCATGATTGATATCGAATGTGAAGATGTGAGAGGATTTCCTGAGCCTGAAACTGATAAAGTTACATGTATTACGTGCTGGGATTCATTCGACAACGAATATACTACAATACTACTGAAACCAGAAGGTAATAATCCTGCCTGGGATGAATTTTACAATAATAGAGAGACCATAGTCCCGGAAGAGAAAGGACCGGTCATATTTTGCTCTACAGAACAGGAGCTTTTCAGGGAACTTATCTCGTTCATGCAAAAATATAACCCTGATATAATATCAGGCTGGAATATAAGCGAATTTGATATTCCATATATCATAAAAAGAATGCAGAAACTTTCAATTTCACCTGAAAGTCTTGCAAGGCTTGAACAGACCGGAGAGAGAAACCCGATACGTGGGCGCTCTGTTTTTGATCTCCTGACGGCATATAAAAAAATTCATTCAGCCCAGAAAGAATCATACAGGCTCGACGCTGTAGCACAGGCAGAGCTCGGAGAGACTAAAGTCAGGTTCAAAGGAACCCTCTCCCAGTTATGGCATGAAAATCCTGAATTAATGGTCCGATATAACCGTAAGGATGTCTCACTCTGTGTTGGCATAGATGCAAAAGATGCAATCATTAACTTTTACCAGGAAATTGCCAGGTACGTAGGTTGTCCGCTGGACACTACCATGAACTCCTCTAATATTGTTGACATCTATGTTTTGAGGAAAGCTTCAGGACAGTATATTCTTCCATCAAAAGGCTTTGCTGCATCCGAAGAATTTGAAGGAGCAACGGTATTTGAACCATCACTTGGAACGAGGGCGAATGTAGTAGTTCTTGACCTTAAATCACTATATCCTATGGCAATGATGACTCTGAATGCCTCACCTGAAACAAAAGACCCTGATGGAGAGATTAAGGCACCTAATGGAATAAGATTTAAAAAAAGTCCTGATGGCCTGACGAGGAGTATCATTCGTGACCTCCTCAAGGAGAGGGATGAAAAGAAAGATGAGAGAAACAAGCATCCTTTTGGATCAAGGGAGTACCAGATTCTTGACCTTCAGCAGAATGTGCTTAAAGTGATAATGAATACTTATTATGGTGTAAGTGGTTATGCACGCTTCCGACTATATGACAGGGAAATTGGTTCTGCAGTAACGTCTGTTGGAAGGGCAATAATTGAACATACACGGAAAATTATTGAGAACGAAGGGTACAGGGTTATATATGGCGATACCGACTCATGTATGGTCTCTCTTCCGGACGGACCCCTCAATAAGACAATTGAAACCGCACGCTCAATTGAAACTTCACTGAATGAAAGTTATAATTCCTTTTCTAAAGAAGTGCTTAATGCGCAAACTCATTTCTTCTCAATAAAATTCGAAAAAGTTTACCGCCGTTTCTTTCAGGCCGGTAAAAAAAAGCGTTATGCAGGACACCTTATCTGGAAAGAGGGTAAGGATGTTGACGAGATAGATGTTGTAGGTTTTGAGATACGCAGAAGCGATTATCCATTTATAACAAAAGTCGTTCAACAGCAGGTTATAAACCAGATACTCAAAGGAAGCGGTTATTCAGAAGTAAAAGAATATCTGCGGGATATTATCACAAGTTACAGATCAGGCAAGTACTCATATGATGAAATTGGCATCCCTGGTGGAATAGGAAAGAAACTTACTGATTATGAGAATGATGATGCACATATCAGAGGAGCCAAGTATGCAAACAAGCACCTGGGGATGGAGTTCTCAAAAGGGAGTAAACCCAAACGTCTGTATATAAAAAATGTAAAATCCAAATATCCAAAGACCGACGTTGTATGTTTTGAATACGGCGATCAGGTACCGCCCGAATTTGTTGTCGATTACGAAGTGATGCTTGAAAAAACAATTAAACTGCCTATATCCCGGATAGTCGAGGCACTCGGATACAAATGGACCGATTTTGATCCCACAAGGACAACGCTTGCTCAGTTTGGCCTATGAAAATCCCACGAATCATCATTGCCGGAACCCATAGCGGCTGTGGTAAAACCACAATTGCAAGGGGAATTATGGCGGAACTCGTTAAAAAAGGTTTTATTGTTCAGCCGTTTAAAGTGGGGCCGGATTTTATCGACCCTTCTCATCATAAGAAGATTTGTGGACGGGCCTCAAGGAACCTTGATCCATTTATTATGGGTGTGGAAGGAGTACGAAATACTTTTTTTAATTCCTGCGTGGGGGCAGATATAGCAATAATTGAAGGCGTAATGGGATTATTTGATGGAATCGACGGAGATAACTTTGGTAGTACGGCTCATGTTGCTACAATCCTAAAATCTCCGGTAATACTTGTTATAGACACGCGGGGAATGTCTACAAGTGCAAACGCGACTGCCCTCGGATTCTTTCAGTTCAGGAAAGATATCAATATTCGAGCAGCCATCTTTAACCGGATAGGTTCAGACAGACATCGCACTCTTATTGAAAAACAGTTGAATGTCCCTGTTGCCGGATGGGTCCCAAGGGATAATAAGAGATTTTCTATAGAGAGCCGGCACCTTGGTCTTCTGATGGCAGATGAAACATCATCCGATATTCCAGATATACACGAATTTTGTGATATTGAAAAGATCTTAAGTTATGCACTTTCTGCGCCTGATATTTCGTGGGACATTGCACAATATCCCAGTACTGAAGATAAAGTCCGGATTGGAATAGCGTATGATAATGCATTCTGTTTCTATTACGAAGACAATCTGGACCTACTGCAAAGGACCGGTGCAATATTAGAGTTTTTTAGCCCAATGGAAAATAAAGTCCCTGATGTTGATGCAATTTACCTCGGCGGAGGTTACCCTGAACTCTATTCTGAACCTCTTGAATCTTCTCATGCACGACAAAGGATAAAGACAATGGCAGAATGTGGAATTCCGGTATACGCTGAATGTGGCGGCCTCCTTTACCTATGCAGCGAATTATCACAAGAAAAAACATATAAAATGGCAGGAATCCTGCCTGCAAGTGCATATATGACATCTTCACTACAGGCATTGGGATATACAGATGGAAAATTTAAAACCGGCCCTCTGAAAATCGGGATTGAAGTTAAAGGGCATGAGTTTCATTATTCAAAAGTCGTTACCGACAATGATGCACGTTTTTCCCTGGAACTCACACGGGGAAAAGGAATTAGCGATGGCAAAGACGGCCTTTATTCGCATTCTTCAACAGGATGTTATACCCATACGTATTTCTCAAAAGAATTCGTTATTGATCTTTTAAGAATAGCAAAAGAGAATAAAAGAAGATGAAACAATAGAACATGAACTGATAGATATGCAAAGCGATGATGTAAAAAAAGGATTCGTCCGGGCACCGAACCGGGCATTGATCCGATCACTTGGAATAACAGACGAAGAGATGGACCGTCCATTCATAGGTATTGCAAATGCCTATAATAACATAGTCCCTGGTCACATCCACCTCAGGAGTATCACAAATAAAGTTATTGAAGGAGTTGTTGCAGCGGGTGGTGTTCCTTTTGAGTTTGGAGTAATCGGAATATGTGATGGTATTGCAATGGGACATGAGGGTATGAGATACTCACTACCTTCGCGTGAAAACGTTGCCGATTCCATTGAACTTATGGTCGGTGCCCACAGATTTGACGGACTTGTGTGTGTGGGTACCTGTGATAAAATTGTCCCAGGAATGTTAATGGCTGCAATGAGGACAGACCTTCCAACAGCAATAGTAACCGGAGGAGCAATGCTCCCGGGTTACCTGGATGAATGTGAACTTTCTTTAATTGATGTCTTTGAAGCAGTCGGAAAGTGTGCAGCAGGGAAGATTACAGAAAAAGAGCTTCATACAATCGAATGTGCAGCGATGCCGGGTTGTGGAAGCTGTCAGGGGCTCTACACCGCAAACACGATGGCCTGCATGACTGAAGCCCTGGGATTCTCACTTCCAGGATGTGCTGCGATTCCTGCAGTCGACTCCGCGAAACTGCGAATAGCACGAAAAACAGGTGAAAGGATAATAAGTCTTGTGAACGAAGGATTGAGCCCGAGAAAGATTGGGACATTAAACAGTTTCAGAAATGCAATCCGACTAGATATGGCACTGGGCGGTTCAACCAATACTGTCCTCCATCTAATTGCTATCGCTCATGAAGGTAACGTCCCATTGTCACTTTCATCTTTTGATGAGATTGCAGCCCAAGTCCCGCATCTCTGTGCAATGCAGCCATCAGGCCCCCATTCCATGCTTGCTCTCTATCGTTCTGGTGGAATTCCTGCGGTACTTAATTCACTACTCCCACACCTTGAAGATGCAAGGACAATTTCAGGCCAGACAATCCTTGAGATAGCAAAAGCTGCAACTCAGACTAAAGGATCGATTGTGCAACCACTCTCAAGCCCGGTCAGTTCTGCAGGGGGACTGCGAATACTTTATGGAAATCTTGCCCCGGATGGAGCCGTGATAAAATCAGCTGCAGTACCACGCGACAGGTGGGAGTTTGAAGGTTCGGCTCGTGTTTTTGAGGGAGAACTTCCTGCAACCGAAGCAATTCTGTCAGGAAAAATAAAAGAAGGTGATGTTGTCGTCATTCGTTACGAAGGACCAGTCGGAGGACCAGGAATGCCAGAGATGCTCACTCCCACTTCTGCAATAATGGGGATGGCCATACACAATGTTGCTTTAATCACGGACGGAAGGTTCTCGGGAGGGACCCGTGGACCCTGTATTGGACATATTACTCCAGAAGCAGCAATTGGCGGGCCTGTTGCATTTGTTAAGGAAGGAGACAGGATCAGTATTTCGCTCAATAAAAAAGAGATAAACCTTCTCGTAGCTTCTGAAGAGATAGAGAAGAGAAAAGAAGGCTGGAAACCATTATTGCGACTCAGTACTGGAGTACTTGCGCAGTACCGCGAAAATGTTTCACAGGCGAATAAAGGAGCAATCAGGCTGCTTAAAAATAGAACCTGTGAAAATAATGCCTGATAATTACATTTCTGTGAATTGTGCCCATTGTGATGGGGAAGGCTGTCTTTTTTGTGGCAAAAAAGGGACAGTTATGGTCCTTAAACCACCTGTGAGATGTGGCCAATGCGACGGGGTAGGTTGCATATATTGCGGATACACCGGCTGGTCTAACTTAAAAGGAAAATATGACGAATAAACCCTTCTTTTTTTCGCTATAATTATTTATTTTCAATATTAATATCAATCAGATGGCGGTGGTGAATAACAAACGCATAAGTTGATATTATCGAGTAAAATAGAAACATAAAGAGTAAGAGGTCATTTGGAATATAGTATGCCCAGAAGGCAAGGGCAATATTTGAAGCACTCCAGAGGCCAAAACCTAAAACCCTCCACTTGTATGTAGTATCGATGTTAAGTATCGCTCCCGCTACTCCGGTTGCAACGCCAATAAGCAACATAATCTGGAGGTTATCTGCCATCCTTTTCCCAGGTCGATAGAAATTAATCCTGTTTAAATACAAGGCAGCCGGCTACAATATCATGCAGGCCTTGGCTGTGCCTTGTAACAATAATCATAATATAACCTATACAGAAGACAATGAATGATATAACAGAGACAAAATGTCTCAATGTACAGCGTGCGAATGTAGCCCGGTTTCCATGCATATCAGTTAGTGCCAAACGGGTTGCAATCATTCCAAGAGTCGCCTGATTTCGTGAACTTAAAAGTCCGGCTGAGTATATCCATGGAACAAGTATCAGAAGAATTGCAAATGCAGTGGCAATAGGGAGTGGCACCAGTGAAGTCACCATGTTTCCATCCCTGTCTGTCACAGGCATCCCACGGACAAGTTCTCGAAACATGTCAAGCCCTTCTGACAACCCAAAGGTTGCTGCAATGACCGCATCAAGAAATATCAGAAAAATAATATCTATAATAAATGCACCAAGCCTTCTCGCTGCACCTCCATAACTGTCAGTCCTGACACCGGGCGACCTCTTCCTTATCACAGTCCTTGGAGGAAGAGAACTTAAATCAACACCACACCACTGGCAATATTTACCAGATGCTTCTGTATCTTTCCCACATTTTGAACAGTACATTCCCCCTTCACCTCGTGTATACTGCTTCCATGCCATCCTCTGGCGTTTTTTCGATATTTCCCATCTTATTAAGGATGCATTTTTTCACAGGTCCATTTCGTCTGTGAATTAAATCAGTACACAATTAAGAGTATTGTGCATCTAATAAATCTTTTTAATTTCACAAGGACATTGGAATAATGCTAAAATTAACTCCGTTTATTCCTTTTCTTAATAAGAATTCTCTGAAATCCAAGCGTAAGATAAATAAGGATGAATGAGAGAAGGGCTGCAACCATGACTAGTAACAGAAGAAATGATATATTAAGCAGGAAACCGCCACTTGAAGCATAGAGTGCAATTGAATTCAGTGGATTACCAGGAACTGAAATCATCATTAGAATTACAGCGACTACGCCTGTAGAAAAGATAAACTGGGCCTGGGATCTCTCGCGAAAGATAAGCGCGGTGATTGCTCCAAGTTCAACAAAAATTATAGCGAGAATGGATGCAGTTAATAAAATCTGAGGTAAAGATAATATCTGAATATGGTTCAGCATCAGAAGAAGGAGCCAGATAAATGCCTGAAGTGGGACGATAATTATGCAGATTGCAACTTTCCCCAGAATAATTTCAAGTAAACTTACAGGTGTTGAGAGCAAAGTCTCAAGTGTTTCATATTGAAATTCTTCGGTTATCAGGTCAATAACAAGCGCTGAAGATACGATTACAGGCATCAAAACAAGAAGAGGGATTAACAGGCCATAAATAAACTCAAAAAATGTACTATTTCCACTTGTATCTTCAGGGAATAAAACAACTATCGGGTCTGCAATTCTGTATGATGCCCTTTTCTCTCTTAAAATCTCTTCAAAATTATTCAATACCGTTTTTAACCTCATCTCTACAAGTGCCGAGGTTATATCGTTTTTTATCAGGTAGAGAGTCAAAGTGACTGGTTTGTCACTTTCCGGAGCAATATCCGGCACAAAAAGGACTCCCGATATTTTTCGCTCCTTTAAAGAGGTTAATGCGGAGGAGAGGTCCATGGGATATATCCGCAACCCTCTCTCGTTTGCAAGAAGTGAATAAAGTTGGGACTCGTTTCCGATATATGCAATATTAAAATTTATTCCCTGATAACGGTTCATTGATTCAGGGTCATATATTGAGGTCAGTCCGATAAGGAGCACTGATGCGAATAGCGCAACAAAAAGCTGGAGCAAAATGGCAAAAATAATGGTCTTCTCATCTGAAAGTCCCAATAATTCCTTTTTCATGATTAGAAGAATATTTTTAGGGTTCAGGTGAGCCACCCCCTTATTAAAATGGCATTATAGGCACAGTGAACAATCGTCGCAATCAGAATTCCGATTTCATATCTGAACTTTCCATTTTTTCTTATAGCAAGGGCAACTATCATAGTGCAGCCAAAATGAAGAAAAAACGGATATATTAGTGAACCAAGGCTTGTAAAGATAACAGATCCAAAGACTGATTCAGTTATCTGTGAGAGGGTAACAAAGAGCAGGAGTTTCTCGCCAATAAGAAAACCCAGGGCAATGGCAAATGATGCGAGTATTATTGACCTGAATGACAACTGCGAGGTTGAGCTCGCTTTGAATGCACAGAGACCAAGAGATTTTGTGACTTCCTCCGTAAAAGCAGCAGCGATAAGGATCAACACAAGAGAGATGGGCATAGGCAGGTTAAAAAAAAGAACAAGAATAAAGAGTTGTATCATAAATACAAGCGGGATGAAGAGCATTGTAACAAAGGAGAGAGACAACCAGGGATGATCCTTTGCTATCAGCACCGACAAAAAGGAAATTATCTTTTGAAAAAGTTTCTTTTGTGAGAATAACTGCTCCTCTCGATAATTCCTGATACAGATTAACCCGATAACAAGTGCAGCTAGATAAAAAAGGGAGGTAGAAAAGAGATAATCATTTAAACTATATGCTGATTTTTCAAGAGTCAGGACAACAAGCGTTACAGGGGAGATCATGGATACTACATGAACATTGGCAAAAATGCTTGGGAAAAAAAGGTAAGATGTTGCAATTGTTGAGAAAAAGATGGATAAAAAAGATAATTCCTTGAAACTCCTGGCAGAAATTCCAATAAGAAGTGCAGTTGAAAGAAAGAAAAGCATCACAGGTATTAGGGGGAACAATACTGCCAAGGGGTCCTGTAGGACTGCAATAATTGCAATTGTACAAATTAACATCAGGCAAAAATAAGGAATTGCTTTTCCGATGACAATTGCTGAGGGACTCACGGGCGTAGAAAGAAGAGGTTCCCCTCTCCGTCCTATTCGCTCATCCATCATTGTCATCATGAAGAATTGTGATATAAAATAAAGTGGAAAAATAAAAACAAAAATCAGGATAATGGTATCGAAAGGTAAAGGTGGAGAGAACTGGGACGGAGTTATATAATTAAGTTCAGTCGCACCTGCACCCAGTGTAGACCTGTAACGGTTCAGGGGAGAATCTGTTCCAGGTGACTGTGCCAGTCCCTGTCTTAAACGGGCAATGTCTCTTCCTATTTGAGAAACAGGCGGGGTTACCTGCTGGACCGGGCCCCGTGGTGCAATATCCCTTGACGAATACCTGGGCCTTATTGCTTCACCACTCTGGGTTGCAGCGAAGTCAACAGGACTTGGTACGTACTGGATATCAATCCAAAGAGGATACGCAGAAAAAAGGTCAGGTTCAGCAGAATAATAGTTGTTCTTATACCGTTCATAAACTTTTAGAAGTGTATTTACTGCAGCGTGTCCACGCAGGGTATCCGAAGCATATACCTGGTTATCAGATATTGCAAGATCATAATATCCATTCTTTGCATAAGGGATAGGATCAGGTACAATTTCAACATTGAACCTGGGATCACCTGAAAATATAAGGCCTGTTTGTAAGTTGGAGACTCCAATTTTATATAGTCCATCATTGAGATGAAGTCCTGACTGTGAAGTCAGGGCTGAGACAATGATAAGAAATATGATGAGTACAATAGAAGGGAGAATAATCCTCCGGTCAAGTAATCCGGTCTTTCCACGTATCTCCCAGAGGGCTATTGTGCTGATATCGTGCAAGACCGCCATACCGAGTTACCTGTATCAAGATGACAACTTCAACAGATATAATACAATAGAATGTGAACCGGAAGTACCGGATTATGATACATGGTAAAAGCATAACAAAAAAATTTGGAAAATTCAGGGCTCTTTCTGAAATTGACATAGAAGTGAAGAAAGGGACAATAGTAGGAATAATCGGTCATAATGGAGCGGGAAAAACTACAATATTGCGAATATTGTCATGTCTCATTGAGCCTACTTCCGGAGAACTTACAATTGGCGGCTTTGAGGCAAAAAGAGATAGCAGGAAAATAAAATTATTAACAGGGTATTTACCTGAGGAATCACGGCTGTATGAGACAATGACCGCGAGAAGTTACCTCCGGTTTTTCGCCGAAATCTATGGATTATCAAAATATGAGATAGATTCGAGAACAAACAAACTATTGAGAGCACTTGACCTGAAAACCGATGGGAAAAAGAACGGAGAACTTTCTAAAGGAATGAAACGGAAAGTTGCGATAGCAAGGTCACTTATCCATAATCCGGCCCTTCTCATCTATGACGAGCCTACCTCTGGTCTTGACCCGGTCACATCCCGGTTTATTGTGGACTATCTTCTCAAACTTAAAGAAGAAGGAAGGACAATTGTCATATCTGCACATAACCTCTACCAGATAGAAGCCATTTGCGACTTAATTTATATTCTTCATGAGGGTGTAATAGTAATCAAAGGTACTATTTCTGAATTACGAAAATGGTTTGGGGGTGTAAGTTATAGTATTCAGTTTAAAATTGAAAATCTGGATGAAAAATTTCAAAAATTTCCCATTATCTCTAAAAAAGGTATCTTCTATGCCACACTAAAGGATACTAAATCCCTTAATGAACTTACTTTACTTATTACCCAGTACAATGGTTCAATAGAAACGATAGAATCAAAAAATCCTACACTTGAAGAGATCTTCTTTTCGCTTGAACAAAAAAGAGCGATTAATTTATCGGAAATGAATTCTGTATAAACCTGAAGGAATTGTAATCAGAAACTGAACTCCTTTACCGGGTTCGCCATTCTCAATAATCGAGAGACCAGTTATTGAAAGGATTTCACGTACAAGAAAGAGTCCAAAACCCGTATTTTTCCCGACTCCCTGTTCAAAAACTCTTTTTTTCTCAGGTTCAGGAATTCCGGCTCCGTCATCACTATAAATGAGAACCAGTTTCTCGTCCTGTTCAGCATATGAAATATTGATATTCTCTACAGTATCGCCATGACGAATAGAATTTTCTATTAGATTATAAAATACCTTTTCAAGGAGTGGATCTGCAAAAATCTCAATACCCGGAATATTCGTATTGACCCTTATTTTTTTCAAATTCATTGTGGTTAGGGATTTGTCAATTAATTCTCTGACATTCTGCCAACAGGGTGTCTGAACTCCTATGTCCTCGTATTCCCTGGTAAATTGAATCTGATTCCTTATTGTCTTACTGATATCTTCGATTTTTGTAACATATTCTGATGAAACAGCCCCCATACTCTCTTCCTTTGCGAGGAGAATATAAGCCTCAAGGGCTGTAAGCTGATTAAGGATATCGTGCCTTGTTACACTTGACAATAGATTTAATTTTTTGTGAGCAAGGTTGATTGCATCTTCCGAAAGCTTTCGTTCAGTAATATCCATTGCGAGGAGGAGGGCTGCCGGTTTATGATCCCACTCAAAACTAACTGGTTTTACCTCCCACCAACGCGAATTTTGTTCTGAAAGAAGAATTGGAAACGAAGTGACCAGTGGAATTATTCCACCTGTTTCACATTCATTGAGAAGTGAACTTACTTTATTTCGGCTTTCCTGTTTAATGATATTAGTAAAATTACGGCCATAAATGAATTTAGAGTCCTCACTTAGCATCTCTAAACCCCTGGGATTTGCAAATACAATTCTCTCTTTCTGGATAACAAAAACTCCCTCATTTGCATGATCAACAAGAAGCCTGTAACGCTCTTCACTTGTACGCAATACCCTCTCATTTTTCTTACGTTCGCTAATATCACGGGCAATACAGAGAACAAGTTTTTTCCCTTCAATTCTAACAGGGTATGTCATAAGTTCGATGTCTATTTCGCGCCTCCCTTTTGATTGGAAAGAAAGTTCTTCTGGACCTGCTGCAAGTCCCATTGCATTTTTTGCAAGAATGAATGCCACTCGCGGAACCTGGGTTACTCCAAAAAATCCTATGGAAATAAGATTTTTACCAATCAGTTCATCTTTTGTGTATCCTGAAAGCCTTTCAAGAGCTTTATTCAGGTCAAGCACAGTCCCTTTAACATCTGATAAATAATAACCATCAGGTGCAAATTCAAAAAGGATCCTCAAACGTTCTTCATTGGATTTTAATTCCGCATAGAATTTTTTCTGTTCAGTAATATCAGTAGAAATTATTGTCACGGCCCTGACTTTTCCAGTGCTCCCATCAAAGACAGGTGAAAATTTCCGAAGGTAACAACAGTTACCAGAAATAAATTCATCATTAAGAGGATTACTTGTACGAAATACCTGCTTTACAGCTGCTGTAAACCTTGTCGTCTCCTTCATTGAGTGAAATTCATTAAAATAATGATCTTCATATCCATCATTACTAATATTAATCTCTCGCATCGAATGCGAGTTCATGAACAGATATTTGCAATTTTCATCAACCATAAAAATTGGGTCATCTGTTGACTCAACGAGCGTCTGATAATTTTCATGGCTGAAACGCAGGGCAATTGTCGCTCTCTGGCGCTCGGTTACTTCACGGAAGCTCCATATCCTCCCGACTGTCATTAATCCAATCTTCTGGGCCTGGGTGAAGATTTCTATACTCCGCAACCCTTCAAGTTCACAATATATAAAAAGCTCAGAATCTGAGTTAATATTCATCTCATCGATTTTTTCAAAAAATAAATCCGGGTTTAAAATTTTTTTCTTAATCAACTTGAAAAAATCGATATAATGCAGTTTATTAACCGATTCCTTTGAAATACTCCAGATCTCAAAAAACTTAGAATTATAACTTATTATTTTTCCTGAACGGTCGCAAACGAGTATTCCATCAGATGTTGACTCAAGAGTTGCCGCAAGGAGGGATGAAGTGCTTTGTAGATTTTCTTCAAGTTTTTTTCTGTCTGTTATTTCAGTGGATATTACTATAACTGCTAGTACCTGGGGAGTATCGTGATATTTTACAGGAATAAATTTCCTATAGAAAAATTTTCCTGAAATTTCATATTCATCAACGCATGACTCACCACTTGAAAATACTTTCTTTATATTCTGAGAGAAATTTACCGCTGCAATTTCTGAATGATATGATCCATATAATTTACTCTCATAATCATCTTTCTCAATCCCAAGGCGTCTGCGGTGAAGCGAATTCATATACAAATAACGGCATTCACGGTCAACCATGTAAATTGAATCGTCTGTTGACTCGATAATTGTCTGAAGATTAGCCTCAGAAAATGAAAGTTCTGAGGATAACTGGTGGCATCTTACAATTTTTGCAAAAATACTTGACAACTCAGCATATTGGAGTGCAATATCAGCACCTTTCTCAAAAACAAAGTCACATCCATTGTTAATTACTTTTAAAGTATCCTCTAGTGAAACATTTCCAGAAAAGATGATAAGAGGTTTTTTACTATTAATGGCTTTTAATTTTACCAGAAATTCATAGCCTTCCATATCTGGCATCTGGTAAGGAGCTAGAATTGTGTCGATTGTCTTTGTTTTTAAGAGTAACAATGCATCATTTGCTGAGGGAGCATGAATTGTATTGAGATTTGCCCCGCATTCCATGTAGAGCTCAATAATGTCCTGAAAGTATTTGTCCTTCCCTATTACGAGAAGTGTGGTAGCAGCCATCAGTTATCACACCAGACTTTCATGACCATACCTATACTTCCCTTGTGGGACTTTGATATAGATAATAATACCTCTTTTCGATAAAAAGTTAAGATCAATTGTTATATTAGTGATTGCAAGAATTTCTCTGACCAGGTGAAGACCTATCCTGTCTGCTAGCCCGGACGAATCAATAAAGAGATCTTTTCCTTCTCCTGGTTCCAAATCTTTACAGTCAGTTGTAATTGTGAGAAGAAGACCGTCTGATTCTTCTTTCGATACAAAATAAATTGTTTTTAGATCTTTTCCGCTGATATACAAATTGTAAATAAGCCTTAAAAGTGTTTTTCCCAAAAGTTTGTCAGCAAAAATTGATAAATGAATAAATGAACTTTTTATCTCCAAGAAATCAATTTCATTTATAGCTGTAATACCATCTAAAACTTTATTAAGGTCCTGCCATTCGGGCTCATTTATTCCAATCTCCTGATAATCATGTGTAAATGCAATAAGACTTTGTATATATTCAACGATAGCCTTCTCATTTACAAGGAGTTCCTGGGCGTATTTGTCATTGGCACATTCTGTTGAAAGCTCCAGATATCCCCGGAGGCTCATTATCTGGTTAGTGACATCATAACCCGTTACCTGAATAAGTCTCGTCAGCTGATCAATTATCCGTTTAAGATGTTCTTCGGAATGTATTCTTCTTGTTATATCTCTTATTATCACGAGTAAAAATTCTTCATTTTGAATCTTTATAAAAGAAGCCCGCACCTCAACAGGTATGTTATAACCGAGAATGTGCCTTGCATATAAATGAGGAATATCTGATTTTCCTAGTAGAATTAAATCATTTATCATTTTTTCGACGACATTGTGTTGAGACTCGTGAAAAATATCGAAAAACGTAATATTGTTTATATCAGATTTTTTGATTCCCAATAATTCTTGTGTATCTGCATTTATCTCGAGTATTTTATATTTTTTATTGGAAATTAACATTATAGCGTCATTGGCATTTTCCAGGAGTGAACGATATTTTTCAAGCGAGACAAAAAGGGCTTTTTCATCTGAAAGAATTCGTTCAAACATTGAATTATATGAAATCGCAAGAGAATCAAGTTCATCATCACCCTGAATATTAAGAGGTTCAAATGAATCTGTGAGTGTACCTATTGCATCAATACTATCCTGCATTTTTTTAATCCGTTTGAGAATAAAACGATTAAGGATATAGAAAAAGACAATTATAGATAAAAGAGAAAGAGTTACGAGGGTAATGAGGAAAAATAATATTGAACTGAGCCCCTCATTCATAATTGGTCGCGTAGTCTGGACCGTAATTATCCCTAACTGATTTCCGTCTACAGAGTAAACTGCTTGAATTCCGGAAATTGTAGATTCATTTACAGGACCTTCTCGATAATTCGACTTTTCATTCCCTCCTCGCAGATTAAGGGACTCCGTGTTTTGGTATGAGAGAGGGAGATTAGTCACTTCCTTGATTTCCTCAATAAAATCAGAATCGAAATTTTTTGCGAAAACTATAATTCCTGCCTCCGGTCCGGTTTCATCACTTTTCAGAATTGGTCGTGCGACCAGAATTACAGGCCCATAAGAACCTTTCATAAACCCTTCAACACTTGAATTTTCAGACATGTTGAAAAACAGTTTCGGATTTTCTGAAATTTGTGTAAGAATATGAGGGTCAGTTGCGATTTCAATTTCTCTGTTCAGGTCAACGGATTTACTTCCGGCTATCCCTCTGCTATTATTGAAAATAATAATTGAATTAACATTTAAATTTACCAATGAAGAACTGTTTAAATTTGAATCCAGGTATGCTTCGTTATTTCCTAAAGCAAAATAATAGGTGTCGTCCCAGGATGACCAGTCATGCGTTGTCTTGTTAAGATTGGCAATATCATTATCTATTGCATTCATAACCCGTTCTGTATCAGTATTAATCTCTGCTTTCTCAAGCCTCGAATAACTATTAATAAGAACAAAATAGGAAAGTAAACCTGTGATTAACAGGGCAACAATAAATATTACTGCAATTACTGTAATTACAAGTTTATCGAGTTTCATATGGTCAGTTTATCCTTGAAGGTTCCATTATTCTCTTGGATTTTTCCAGAATTATATTGGATTTTGAAACGTAAATGTATCTAATTTGAGCATCTCATAAGGAACAACTCCCACCTTTACGGCCCTGTTTTGAAGAGTATCGTATGATGTGATAAATACACCATTGCTGCTTTTATCTCGAATTAATGTGTTATTATTTACCTTATAAAGTCTCTGGACCTGGTATTGTCTCCCTACATCCTCATTCGTAACAAGGACATAGGAATACGGCGAAAGCGTCGCCGTTGTAAACTTCAATACATCACCAGTCTTGAAAGCATTCCAGTCTACACGTAAAAAAGGTTTTAAGATTGAAAACGTAAGAATATTCGATTTTGCATCCCTGCCGTTTGTGATAAAAACCTTCGAAGTCCCAGAATCTGTTACAAATGAAGATGGGACAACTGCTGTTAACTGCCTTGAAGAGATGTACGTGGTAAGGAGTGGAAGTTCATCCCAGATTACTTGTGCTTCGTTAAAAAAGTATGAACCTGTTAAAGTGAGTGTAAACCCGGCACTCCCGGCCGGGATTGATGAGGGACTTAACGAGTAGAGTATTGGTGCGGTCAGAGTAGGTTCGGTTGTGATTAAAGCGGTTGGAGTAGTAAATATCCGTGCTATATTCATGGACTGGAAAACATTTTCTACCGCAGGAAGATTTGCATCATAAAGTTCAACACGGTTTTTATAGTTCATTGAAAATGAAAGATTATCCGCAACTATTATTGTCTCCATCTTTTTGCGCAATACTCCGTCATCGACCCAGGTGAATTCAATTTGTTTTGCAGGAAAACCCGAAATGGTTGTATCAGATGTTTTAATATCTGTAACATTAAAATTCACGTGATAATCTGCAATCAGGTTCTCATAATACTGATCAAGTGTACGGTTTTCATTAAGATACCGTTCATCTATCCTGACTGTCCCTGGCGGCAACCCGGGTGGTGAAAGCAGGATTGAGAACATCGGTGGCCCAGGTGAGACAAATGTTGACCAGTCATCCATATAAGTCAGGGCAAAGTTTTTATCAGGACTATGATATATAAAAGGCTCTGGAATTATTACAGTTACATTCTCTTTTGGTTTCTGTTGAAACGAAGGTGCAAGAAAAATAAGAGCAATTACAATAGCAACTATTGGAATTAAAAAAAGAATTAACTTTTTCTTATCAGGTAATCTTACCTTTTTCATATTGCCCTGTTTATTTTTTTATTATTGCGCTATTTATCTATAGTTGATTGGAAAATATTGAAACTGTGATTCAATCATTCGGAGGGAAACAGTGACAGAAGATTTAGGACACTTTGAGAATGGAAGATGGGTCATTGATGTAAAACCGACCATCCAGGCAGAAGAACCAAAAAAAGATGATCAAATAAAATCGGTTGAAGAGATGATTGAAAATCTGAAATCAAATATTTCAACCTCGTTTGATGGCATCATCTCGCTTACCCATCATATTGTAACAACTGAAAGCGGTCATAAATATGTTGAAAATAAGGTAAATGAGACAATCTCGTCTCTTGATAAAGAAGTGAACGAACTTATGAAAAAGACACGGGAGACTTTGAAAAAATACATAGATCTTTGAAAATTCACTTCTTTTTTACGGGCCTGAAGGGATTTGAACCCTTGACCTACGGATTAAGAGTCCGTCGCTCTGCCGAACTAAGCTACAAGCCCACTGATGTGCCTTTAATATGTGCATATCTCCTGAAATAAAACTTTCGACATTCTTTATTTACTGACAGGGCATATATTCAGTAATACATGAATGAATCCGCAACCCATGTCCAGAAAGGCGAGATTAAATATCTTATCCTTGGATGTGGAAACCTGGGATACCATATAATTCAGGAATTATTTCCAGAAATATCAAAAATTCTTGTTATTGACAATAATGAGGACCGGGTAAAGGAACTTCGTGACCAGAAAGTAAATGCAATGGTCCGTGAACTCGATGATCCTGGTCTTTTTACTAATCTGCCCTCGTTTTCAATAGCTTTTATTCTGACAGGAAATAATGATCTTAACAGGGCAACGGTTTCAAAAGTACGCGCACAATCTCCCAAATCATTGATTGTTGTAAGGACGAAAGACCCTATAAACTCTTCAGAACTCGAAAAAGATGGCACAGCTGATTTAATTTTATACCCACAGAAAGTTGCTGCACAGACCGCAGTACACCAGATTAATAAAATTTATGCAACGCGACAGTCCCAGAAACTCTTTGACATGATAAGTAAGTGGCATGGAACTTTTGGCATAATCGCGCATAATAACCCAGATCCTGACGCAATCTCCAGTGCTCTTGCACTTTCTTCAATTGCACATGAGGCAAACCCGGAAAAACTAAAATGCCGCCTCTTTTATAGCGGTAATATCGGACACCAGGAGAACAGGACGCTCGTCAATCTCCTTGAGGTTAAACTTGAAAAACTGACTCCTGAAAATATTCATGAATGTGATTATATCGCCCTCGTAGACTCACCTGCACCAGGACTGAATAATCCTCTTTCCCCTAACACTCACGTCCATATCATAATCGATCACCATGAAAATCCAACCGGGACTGAATTCAGGGCTGAATTTACAGACATAAGACCCGGGCTTGGAGCCACAGCCAGCATATTCACCCAGTATATGAAGGAACTTGATATCAGCGTTGAGAAAAAAGTTGCAACCGGACTTCTGTATGGTATTCGTTCTGACACAAAAGATTTCAAACGTAATGTGACACCTGACGACCTTTATAATGCTGCATTTTTACTGCCCCTTACTGACCTTGAGTTACTTGACGAGATAATGTCCCCTTCAGTTTCGCAGGAGACACTCGATGTTCTTGGAGAAGCAATCCGCCAGAAAAAGATAAGGAGTGGGTACCTCTTTTCAAATGTAGGGTATATCAGGGACCGTGATTCTCTGCCGCAGGCAGCAGATATTCTAATTAATCTTGAAGGGGTCAATACAGCCATAGTATACGGAATAACGGACCAGTCAATCATAATGTCTGTCAGGAACCGTGATGTGAGGCTTCATATCGGCAATGTTTTCCAGGAGGCATTCGGTGATATTGGAGACGCAGGAGGTCATCCAAATATGGCTGCCGCAACAATTCCATTATCATATTTCAAACTGGTTCGGGGAAAAGAAGAACTTCTCGGACTTATCATTGAGCCGCTTCTTCGCCGGTTCACAGATATTATCGGCCTTGAAGAAGGAGAAACTGATGAAATATGAAGAATGGGAGCCGTTATACTCAGATATATTAAAAAAAATTTCTTTTTCCCGTGAGTCTGACGAAAAATCTGCTGATATTCTCTCTCATCTCCTGAAAAATGATGCGTTTCCGGTTTTAAGAGATATTACTTCAGGTAAAGATGTTACAGTCTGCGGCAATGCGCCGGTACTTGCGAGGGAGCTTGACTCTGTAAAAGGCGTAATCTACGCAGCCGACAAAGCAGCCCTTGTTTTATGGAGTCATGGCATCAGGCCAGATGTAATTGTTACAGACCTTGATGGAGCCGATGAAGAGTTTTTAACAATGAATGAGGCGGGCACAGTTATTGTAATTCACGCTCATGGTGATAATATTCCTTTGATCACTTACTGGGTTCCCCGTTTTCGCGGCCCTCTCGTGGGGACCACGCAGAGCAGACCTTTTGGTAGCATATACAATTTCGGAGGGTTTTCTGACGGGGACCGTGCGGTATTCTGTGCATATGAATCAGGAGCAAAATCAGTCAGGTTAATTGGTTTCGATTGTGATGACCCTGATGTAGACGAAATCAAGCATAAAAAGCTCCTGGTTGCGAGGGAGCTCCTGCTGCACCTGGGCCATGTTATCTGACGCCTGCATCATCGATGGGTATGTGGATGAACCTGCATGCCTTGGAGTACCTCCTTATATCTCGCCATATGTGAGAACCGTTGCAGGTGTCCTCCTTGAGAAGGGATTTACCCCTGATTATTTTACAATCGATCAGGTCCGCCTTGACCCGTATAAAATTTTTAAAAGTGAATATTCACTTCTTGTTGTAATTGCAGGAACTACAGTTCCAGGTAAATATATCGGGGGAACACCCGCAAATCTGAATGAACTCAGACAGATAGGTGACGGATTTTATGCAGAAAGAAAGGTACTCTGTGGCCCTGTAACACTTGGCCATCTCACTCGGGGCGGAGAGAAAGCGACAAAATTAAAAATCTCTGGGTTTGATGCAATACTTCCCTCGCCACCGGATATACCGTTATCTCAATATCTGGAAGGTCAACCAATCACACATACCCACTCATATGAATCAAGCGACAGGTGGAGCGTCCTTGGTGCCGAAATAATCAGAAAACATCCTTCTTTTCCTGATATAATGTGTGAACTTGAAACTGCACGTGGATGCCATAGATATTATTCGGGATGCTGCAGTTTCTGCACTGAAATATTCTATGGACCTCCCCATTTCAGGAGACCAGATGCTGTTTTTAACGAAGTAAAAGCCTTGTACGAAAACGGAGGGAGGCACTTCCGGCTCGGACGCCAGCCTGACCTCCTCACCTATGGAAGCCTGGATATTGAGTTTCCAGAACCCAGGCCTGATATGTTATACAAACTTTTTAGGGCTGTACGATATGCTGCTCCATCTCTCCTGACATTACATATCGATAATATCAATCCTGGAACAATTGCGCGACACCCTGAAAAGAGTGAAGAAGCACTCAATATTATTATTAAATACCATACTACCGGTGATGTGGCAGCTTTCGGACTTGAAAGTGCAGACCCGGTTGTAATTGAGAAGAATAACCTTGTAGTCACTCCAGAGGAAGTGCTCTCTGCTATTGAACTTGTAAACAGGACAGGAGGAGTATTAAGAAACGGGATACCTGAACTCCTTCCGGGTATAAATTTTATCTGTGGTTTATATGGGGAGACAAGCGAAACCTACAGGAAAAACCGAGATTTTCTAAACGAAATTAAAAAAAGAGGACTTATTCTTCGTCGAATTAATATCCGTCAGCTGGTACCTTTCGAAGGGACAAGAGCTTATGAAAAAAATAACCTTCATAAATTCAAAAATGAATTTTTCCAGTTTAAGGAGTTCGTTAACAGGCAAATCGATCATTATATGGTTGAAAAAGTGTTTCCACTTGGCACATGCCTAAAGTCTGTAATTATTGAAAAAAATAATGGGATTTCATTTGGGAGACAGTTGGGTTCTTATCCAATCCTCGTCGGCATACCTGTTTCTTTTGGATTAAAAGAAAAGATCGATGTTGTGGTAGTTAGCTGGGGGGCCCGTTCAATCACTGCACTTCCAATTCCAATAAATATCAATTTACTTCCTTCATCCGCTCTACGTTGGTTACCAGGGATTAGTGATCCGAAACTTGCAGCAATAGAAAGAAGCCGCCCGTTTCAATCATTGGAAGATTTACAGAAAGTGACAGGTATGACACCACTTGATAAGCATTATTCTTTTAAACTTCACGAATCTCAATAATTTTGAGGATATCAGTCTTTGTAACAATACCAATGAGTGAATCCTCTTCCATTATAGGTATTCTTCCTATCTGCCTCTCAACCATCAGACGGTAAGCTTTCATTATCTCTGTATCCTTACTCAATGTCACGATGTCTCTCGTCATGATATCCTTGACCTGCATCGCTTCCCTGTCGATATGATCTACTTTTTGTATATCAGAAAGAGTTACCATACCCACAATTGATCCAGTTTCTTTCACAGGGAAACCAAGGTGTTTAGTTATGAGCATCAGGTTGAGGAGTTCAGGTATACTTAGACCTGGTGAGACCGTCATCACCTCTGCAGACATTACATCTCCGATTCGTACACCTTGCAAGAGAGATGCTATTTTGTCTCTTGAATACTCTTCATTTGCCCCCATATAAATAAAAAATGCAATAATAAGGAGTATTGGGTTAAATGTGAAAATGCTTATAAGACCAAATATTATGGCAAAAACCCTGCCAATATCTGAAGCAATCTTTGTTGCCTTATATAGTGGCATCCTTCTTGCGAGATATGCCCGAAGGACTCTTCCCCCATCCATTGGAAATGCAGGTATCAGGTTGAAACCACAGAGCATCAGATTGAGTAACCCGAGATAACCAAAAAGGAAGACGAAGAACCCTTCCGCCGGGGGAGAGAGAATAAACTGTTTAGCAAGAAATGCACAAAAAAAACAGAAAATTCCAAAGAGGAGACTTACAAAAGGGCCGATAAAAGCCATGGGGAGTTCTACCTCAGGCAAAACATTTTCTTCGTCAATAGTAGCAACTCCACCGAACAGGAGAAGGGTAATACTTTTAATTTTTACTCCATTTCGGAGAGCTATAATACTATGGGCCAGTTCGTGAACAAAAACACCCAGGAAGAGACCCATTGATATCAGGAACCCGAGCAGATAGGGATAAAAACTGGTTGTCAAAAGTGAGGAATCAAAAGGTGAAAGATATGGAAAATTGAGAAGATTCAAAACTTCATTCGCCTGAGTACCGATTATCCATGTTAAGATAGGGATAATCAAGATGAACGTTATGTGGATCTCTATCGGTATCCCGAAAATTTTACCTATCCGAAATGACCAGCTCATCTCTGTAAGTATCTTTTTATCGTTTATTGTATATATCTGACATGTTGAGATGAGAACTCAGATTACACACCTTTTCGGGCTCAAGGTATACACTGATGAAAGTGTATACGTCGGCGAAGTGGAGGATGTCCTCCTTGATGTTGAAGGAAAGAAGATTGAGTCGCTAATCATTGGAAAGGTAAACAATGATCTAATTGACCTGAAGACCTATAAAGGGATTAAAATTCCCTACCGGCTTATCATGAGCATTGCCGACATCGTGATGATCCGTCACCTTCAGGGTGCGTTTCGGGAACTCTGAATGCAGTTCTTGAAACATGGAATGATGTTGAACACAGGTTTTAAGAGAGAGAGGCGGAATATCAGTTTTAAGGTGAATTAATTGAAGGAACGTGAAATATTCAGCAATCTGTTCACTGTACCTCCAATATTCATACGGCTTGACGGACGTGGTTTCCACCGCCTGACTGAAGAGCTCTGCCTGGAAAAACCCTTTGATAAGCGTTTCTGCGAGGCAATGACCAGGGTATGCAGGCAGTTAATAACTGGAAGCGGACTCTCTCCACTTTTTGCATATACTTTTTCTGACGAAATCAGCCTATACTGTGACAGTCTTCCGTTTAATGGAAGAATTGAAAAGATTAATTCAGTTGCAGCTTCGTTTGCGGCGAGTGCTCTCACAATTGTACTTGAACTGAAGAACCCTATCTCGTTTGATGCACGGATAGTGCAAAGTGGTCCAGAGTTTATTGCGCGCTATCTCATATTGAGGCAACAGGAAGCCTGGAGAAACCATCTGAATGCTTACTGTCAGCAGGCTCTCATCGGGGAAGGCAGAGGTCCACGAGAGGTTGCTGACGCCCTGAAAGGATTTGACGCAAAAACACTTCACGATATGATGTTTAAAAGGGGAATAAACCTCTCAAAGACTCCTAACTGGCAGAGGAGGGGGGTCTTTGTTCACAGGGTAAAACTTAAGAAAGACAGTCACATGGGGCATGAGGCCAGTGCGAATATTAAGATTGAGAGGGAGACCCCTCTTTTTAATGACCCGGAGGGTCATGCTCTGATATCAGAATTAACCGGATTTCCTTGAAATTGCGATAAATGCGTTAATACCCTCTATATTCCATTCTTTTTCAAGAGAGGAGACTAAACCTTGTTCCAGACTGGTTCCTGAGTTAATCTTCAAGTTAACCGCCCTTACTTCGTCCTTTATTCCTTCAATCCATTTTCCACTGATAAGGCCTGTAACTTTTTCACTAGAAAGGACAACAGTCACATCTATCCAGTCCTCGACAACAAGGCCTGCCTGCCTCCTCATCTCCTGAATTCTCCGGATGACTTCCCTTGCATACCCCTCAGCTTCGAGTTCTTCAGTAAGTTCCAGGTCGACATATACCGTTGCATCTGTCATTGGGGATGAATAAACAAGTGGGGGGAGAGCTTCATGAAACATTACATGCTGTTCATTGATTTCTATATCTAACTCAGATCCTTTGAGTTTATAGGATAATCCATTTGAGAATGCCTCCTTTATCGCATTCCCATCGGCAGAAAGGATAAGTTCCCGGACCTTTGGAGCTTCCTTTCCAAATGAGGGGCCAAGTGCCTTCATTATAGGTTCTGCCCTATATCCTATCCTTTCCCATCGTCCATTGACCACAGTGACATTTCGTGAATTGGCCCTGTCTTTACAAATATCGTTAAGTTTGAGAATTGCATCCGTTACAGCAGGGCTGTCAGTAGAGACTATGACATTCATCACAGGCCATCGCAGTTTTCTTTTTCCATTCTGCCTGGCATTGGCCTGTGCATCATCAAAGTTACGGACTATCTGCATTGCCGCTTCAAGTTGAGGATCAGTAAGATGCGGTTCTCCTTTCCACCAGGGCAGCAGGTGAACACTTAACGGGTCAGACTTTCCTTTTATCGCCTGATAACATTCCTCAGATAGATATGGAGTAAATGGCGAAAAAAGGGTGTTAAGCCTTCGCATGACATAGTACATGGTCTGATAGGCGAACTGTTTTGAGTCACTCTCTTCCTCGTCCCACATTCTCTCCCTGACTAGCTGAATATACCAGCGTGACAGGTCTTCAAGTACAAATGTGGTAAGAGAGCGCGTTGCCCGGTGAAGGTTGCAGGAAGCAAGTTCCTCTGTAATACCTGCTGAAATTGTAGAAATTCTTGAGATGATGTAGCGGTCCTCTGCAGGCATCCTGGGGTAATTTTTCTCAATAAACTCTCCATCCCATCCAGATTCTTCATTTTGAGAGGTAAATTTATCAAGGATCATGTATGGGAGGGGAAATCTGCATACGTTCCAGTAAATGTTTAATGCCCTGTGAACTGTTTTAACCCCGTCCCAGTTAAATTTCAGGTCATCCCATGGAGCATTTGCTGATAAAAGATAGAGCCTTAGTATGTCAACACCATATTTTTCTATCACTTCTTCAGGCGTTACTACATTCCCGAGACTCTTACTCATCTTCCTGCCTTCAGAATCAAGAGCAAACCCATGCATCAGGACAGATTTGTATGGTGCACAATCGAAGGCAATTGTACTTGCACCAAGTTGTGAATAGAACCATCCCCGGGTCTGGTCCTGGCCTTCAGTAATAAAGTCTGCAGGCCATAATTTTTTAAAACTTTCAGTGTTCTGAGGATATCCAAGTGTAGCCCATGAAGCTACTGCTGAGTCAAACCAGACATCAAATATATCCTGAACTCTCTTTTTTTCACCGCCACAGGAGCAGGGGAATTTCAATAAATCGACATATGGGCGATGTGGATTTGGCACTGGTGTTTTTGCCTTCTCTTCAAGTTCGTGGATTCGCCCAATCACCTCATATTCACCACATTTATCGCACACCCAAATCGGGATGGGTATACCCCAGAACCGCTGCCGGGAGATACACCAGTCCCTTGCGTCTTTTATCCAGTCATAGAACCTGGCACTTCCTGCCCATTCCGGATACCAAATGACTTTTGCTACTTCATTTAGCATTTTATCGCGCATTTCACTTACTTTCAGGAACCACTGTGAAGTTGCCCGGAAGATGATTGGAGTTTTACACCTCCAGCAGTGACCGTAACGGTGTACAACTGACTCTTCTGCAAGCAGTGCAGAACCGAGAGCCATAAGGACATCCTTATTTGATTCTCTTACTGATTTTCCGGAAAAAATTCCAGCGTCAGATGTAAATCTTCCTGATTCATCAACAGGGCAGAAGATGGAGAGTCCGTGTTTTGTTCCAAGGACATAATCATCCCACCCATGGCCAGGGGCTATATGTACTAGTCCGGTATTTTCAAGTGCTACGAAGTCTGCAGAAACAACGATATGGTTGATCTTCGTCTGCATGGGCACATCACGAGATAGAGGGGATTCGTATGAAAGACCAACGACTTCGTCACCTTTTACTTCTGATAGTATAGAGAAGTCAGTATAACGACCTTTTTTCAGGACTGATTTAACAAGGTCCTTTGCTATCCAGAGTACCTCTGAATCCTCGCCTTTTACCGCCTTAACCCTTACATAATTAATATCCTGGTGAACAGCTACCGCAACGTTAGCAGGTAAAGTCCAGGGTGTTGTAGTCCATATAACTAGAAATTCATTATCTTTTCCAATAATAGGGAATTTTACAAAGACAGATGGATCTCTTTCGTCCCAGTATTCAACTTCTGCATCAGCAATTGCAGTCTCACAACGTGGACACCAGTTTACGACTCGAAAACCTCTCTCCAGCTTTCCGGACTCGTGAGCTTTTGCGAGTGTCCACCACGCAGCTTCGATGTATTCAGGTTTTATTGTCTGGTAAGGGTCATCAAAATCGAGCCATACACCTAGTTTTTTGAATTGGGAGCTCATTTTGTCCCGGTTTTTTTCTGAAAAGTCCTGGCAGCGCTCGATAAAACTGGCTATCCCGTATTCCTCTATATCTTTTTTGGACTTGAATCCGAGTTCCTGTTCTACCCTTACTTCAATCGGAAGACCGTGCATATCATAACCGGCACGGGCAATTACATGCCTTCCGCACATCCTGTGGTAGCGCAAAATGCTGTCTTTTATTACCTTATTCCATGCAGTCCCGAGATGGATATGACCTGTCGTATACGGCGGACCATCGACAAAGAAGAAGGGAGTGTCTCCTGCGTGTTCCATTTCGACACTCTTCTGGATATCCTTCTCAATCCAGAATTTCTGTACTGAGTCTTCTACATTCTGGGAATTATAAGTGGGGGCGAGCTCTCTCAAACTGGTTCCTCATCCTGCGCACTTTTATTATGAACGCGTTCTGTCAGTATTCATTATCTCTGAAAGCCAAAGTAACTTTTGAAGATGAAAATTTCAATTATCGCTTCTGTTGCGGACCCAGCCGGGTTTCAGATCTATAAAAAAATACAAAGTTTGCTAGGTTCAGGATGGATTTTGGGGAAGGATAACGATTTCTCTTACTCACTGACTCTCCGTACTGAAAGGTTAATATTAACCGACGATTCTGGTATTGATGCCGATGTCATTCTCTTTATCTCGCGGCACAGCGCAAAAGAACCCCTGAAGTGCCTGACAGTTCATTGTACAGGTAATTTTCTTGAGGCAAAGCTAGGGGGGAGTCCAATGACGGTAGCACCTGCCGCCCCTGAGTGGTCTCATGCAATGCTAAATGCGCTTTTTTCCCGTTCTCCTCCTGACTACAGGGTTACGTATGAGGTCACCCACCATGGACCGACCGACCTGACGATCCCTTCCCTATTTGTTGAGATCGGAAGTACTATTGAAGAATGGAATGACCCCCGCGCAATTTCTGCCGTTGCAGAGAGTGTTCTTTCAGCAAGACCAGTTGAGACGATAAACCTTCTCGGTATAGGCGGAACTCAGTATGCCACCCGGGAAACTGAAATAACCCTTTCTACTCAATGCGCTTTTGGCCATATTATCCATACCCGTGAGATAAAAGATCTGACGGCCGACATTTTTTATGACATTCTGAGAAAATCAAGGGCTTCAGGGATATACATCGACAGAAAATCACTTTCAAAGGAGGAAGGCAATAAATTACTAAAACTCACAAGTCTTGTTTCTCTCCCGGTTTTCACGGGTACTGAACTCTTGATGATGAGAAATATTACGTGGGATACATTCAAAAAAATCAGCATTTATTGTGAATCTGTAGCTCCGGGGTCACATGCAGTCATTAACGAGATAGGGGAAAAAAGTGAATTAACCTCATTTATTCTCCCTGAAGACCTGCTTTATGAAGCTCTGAATATTGACAGGACTTCAGTTATTGACGGATTTAAAAAAATTCCTCTTGCACACCTGGTAGATAAGGATGGGAAAATTCTCGCAGTTTTTATAACTCATGCGGACCAGGTAGAAAGAGTAAAGAATGAATTAATTAATCTCTGCGTAAAGACCATAATTGCTCATAGAGAGGTGAAACGGGAAGGTGACTACCTGGTCATTGTAACCCGGCACCTTGATGCTGATAAAGCGCAGGAACTGGGTGTAAGAAAGGGACCTCTGATGCGTGACCTGAAGGATGGGAGATCGGTTAATATCAATGGCAGGGAAATTACTCCGAAAATGGTTGAAAAGGTCCTTACAAAAAAGATCTTAATGGATAGCCGGATGGAGCAGAAAGTCCATGAGTGAGATGTCAATCATTGAAGAAGCACTGAAAAGAGCAGAGAAAGAACAGAAAGGAAGCCGGTCTGATGGTGAAACGGACCTGCAAATTGACGCCTTCAATACTTCGATAACAGTTATTGGATGTGGTGGCGGGGGTTCCAATACAGTAAGCCGGATGACAGAGGAAGGAATTAAAGGAGCCAGGCTTATTGCCATGAATACTGATGCCAATCACCTTTCTCGCTCAAACGCCGATGAGAGAATTCTTATTGGTCGTCAAAGAACGAAAGGACTTGGCGCAGGTTCAATCCCGCAAATTGGAGAAGAAGCAGCACTTGAAAATGAAAATGAGATAAGAAGAGTCATTGAAAACAATCATATGGTCTTTATCACAGCCGGTCTTGGTGGTGGAACAGGTACCGGATGTGCTCCCATTGTTGCAAAAATAGCAAATGAAGAGGGTGCTCTTACTATAGCGATAGTTACAATGCCGTTTACTGCTGAAGGCGGAATACGGATGAAAAACGCAGAAGCTGGGCTTGAACGGCTCCGTGTCCTTTCTGACACGGTTATAGTGATTCCAAACGATAGGCTGCTTGAAGTTGTCCCTAATCTTCCACTGTCTGCTGCCTTTAGAGTGGCTGATGAGATCCTCATGCGTGCAGTAAAAGGGATAATTGAACTGATAACTGTACCGGCCCTTGTCAACCTTGACTTTGCTGACGTCAGGACTACTCTTGAACGCGGAGGTGTCGCGATTATCGGAGTTGGAGAGAGTGACAGTGAAGATAAAGCTGGAGATTCAGTGAAAAAAGCAATAAGATCTCCACTCATAGATGTAGACATATCTAATGCAACAGCAGCCCTCGTGAATGTTGTTGGCGGTCCCGACATGACTCTTGATGAGGCTCAAGGGGTCCTCCAGGAGGTCTATAACCGGATTAATCCAGATGCGCGTATTATCTGGGGTGCCCAGATAGATCCGCAAATGGAAGGGCGTATGCGCACAATGCTTGTCGTGACCGGGGTAAGCTCTCCCCAGATATTAGGAAGGAACGAAAACTTAACCCCTCATGTACAAAAACAATTTGAGATCGATTTTATGAAGTGAGTTTCTTATGGAAGTACCAAAGTTTGATTTTAATTTAATGGAAGAGTTATTCAAAAAATACTGGCGTGTCCTTAAACTAGCCCGTACTCCTACCCGTGAAGAGTTTTCAAAAATTGCCATGGTCGCTGCAGCCGGTGTCCTTCTTATCGGGCTCATTGGATTTGTGATTTACATTCTTATGGCATTTATGCCCCGCTGATACGTCATGGAAGAAGAACTCCCTAACAGGGTTTATGCTATCAAGACGACATCAAAATCAGAGAGGTCAGTAGCAGATAACATAAAGAAAGCTATCGAGAGTGGAGATACAGATGTACGTGTTCTTTCGATAATTGTTCCAGATGAGCTCAAAGGGTATGTCCTTGTAGAATCTGCTGAACCTTTCGCCCGAATAGAAGAGTTGCGTGAGAAAGTACCAAATGCGCGCTCAGTAGTAAAAGGCGTTTCCAGCATGGAAGAGGTCGGGCATTTTCTAACTCCCAAACCAGTGGTAAGTGGAATAGACGAGGGAACAATTGTCGAGTTAATAGCTGGTCCTTTCAAGGGAGAAAAGGCTGTTGTAAAGCGGGTAGACCTTGCAAAAGAAGAGATAACCGTAGAACTTTACGAGAGTGTTCTCCCCATTCCGATAACTGTAAGGGGCGATCATGTCCGTGTCGTAGAGCGTGCCGAGGACAGATGATTTTTCTCTTTTTTCAGGAAAATTTTATTGATTGCCATTAAGGTTTAATATTCGTTACGCTGACCTGATAAGGACCAGGCTAAGGTTTTCCCATTCGGGAAAGGCATGGTGGAGATATGGCAGAAGTAGTTGAGATACTGGTACCCGGTGGCAAAGCCACTGCAGGACCGCCAATCGGTCCGGCCCTGGGACCTCTCGGTATTAATGTCAAGGCAGTTGTTGACGAGATCAACAAGAAGACCAGTTCGTTCAACGGGATGCAGGTCCCTGTCCGGATAGAGGTTGATGACAAGAAAAATTTCACAATCTCGGTAGGTATTCCTCCAACAACGGCACTGATTAAGAAAGAAGCTAATATCGAGAAAGGTTCAGCGGAGCCGAATACGAAAGCGGTCGGTAATCTGTCACTTGCTACCTGCGTGAAGATTGCAAAGATGAAACTTGATGATGTCCTCTCATATGACCTCAAACACGCTGTGAAAGAGGTTATAGGGACATGTATGAGTGTCGGTGTGACTGTCGACGGCAAAAAGCCAAGACAAGTACAGGCCGAAATCGATGCAGGAACTCACGACAAGGCATTTGTTCAGTAAGGGAAAGCTCACCATAGAAGATCAACAATGGTCGTGTACTATGGAGGTATGTAATGGTTGAAAAAACAAAAATACTAGAGGCCGTGAAACTCGCAGTAGAGCAGGCACCAAAGCGTAACTTTACTGAAGGGATTGATATCACAATAAACCTCAAAAACATCGATATGGCCCAGCCAAAAAACCGTATCGATGAGACTATCATGCTCCCGCACGGGACTGGTAAGAAGGTAGGTATCGCGGTGCTGGGGAAAGGTGATATCACGACGCAGGCAAAGGAAGCCAAAGTCGATATCATCATAGGTCCTGAAGAGATAGAGAGGCTAGGCGGAGCCCCCCGCGAGGCAAGAAAGGTAGCAAACGCGTACCGTTTTTTCCTTGCAGAGACTGCTGTTATGCCTCTCGTTGGAAAGCACCTCGGCCCAAGGCTAGGTCCGCGTGGACGTATGCCCACGCCGATACCGCAGGGCACTGACATCAGGCCCATGGTCGAGAGGCTCCGGAACTCAATTAAGGTCCGGACAAAGGACAAAAAAGTTCTCCATATCAAGGTAGGCTCTACCTCGATGGACAATGAACAGGTTGCTGAAAACATCGATACAGTTATGAAAAGAATTGAATCTGTTCTCGAGCAGGGTCATCATAATATTCGATCTGTTTTTGTAAAGACCACAATGGGTCCGGCAGTGAAGGTGACTTAAAAATGGTCCTTTATACACAGCACTTACCAAAGTGGAAACGCGACGAGGTTGAAGAGATTAAAAAGCAGGCAGCTTCGCATGCACTCTTTGGCTTTGTGGATATGTACGGTATACCCGCATCACAAGTCCAGCAGATTCGTCGAAACCTGAGGTCATCAGCACTAATAAAGATGACCAGAAATACGCTTATAAAGCATGCTTGTGATGAAATGGGAGGCGATTACGAAAAAATTGCCGGGTACCTTTCAGGCCATAGCGCACTTATCTTTACAAATGACAACCCGTTCAAACTCTATAAGTCACTTGAAACTACAAAGACAAAGATGGCAGCAAAAGCTGGTGAAATTGCACCAGAGGATATTGTCATTGAGAAAGGTCCTACAAGTTTCAAGCCAGGGCCTATTGTAGGTGAACTCCAGCAGGCAGGAATACCTGCTGCTATTGAAGCCGGGAAAGTCAAAATCCGCGAGACAAAGACAGTAGTCAGGAAGGGCGAAGTCATAAACAAAAAGCTTGCAGAGGTACTTGCAAAGCTTGACATCAAACCGATGGATATCGGCCTTCTTCTTCAGGCTGCTTTCTTTGATGGAAGCATCTATGAAGCGTCTGTCCTTGCAGTAGACGAGACACAGTACTACAATAACCTTGTTCTCGCAGCATTGCAGGCAATTAACCTGTCAGTGAATGCAGCGATACCAACAAAGGCAACCGCTGAAATGATATTTACGAAGGCGGTCCGTGAAGCACGCTCGCTTGCTATTGAAGCATGTATCTATGCCCCCGAAGTGATGGATTCACTCCTAGGCAAAGCATATCATGAGATGGCAGCAATTCAGAGCATAATTGGGAAATGAAAAGTCAAAGATAAAAAAATTTTGAGGTGAAAAAAAATGGAATATATATATGCAGCACTACTTCTCCACAAATCAGGGAAGGGTCTTACAGAAGAGAATGTAAAAGCAGTCCTGCAGTCAGCAGGAATAACTTCAGACGACTCACGGGTCAAGGCACTTATTGCAGCCCTTGATGGTGTAGATATTGAAGAAGCGATTTCTAAAGCAGCAGCAGCACCGGTAGCAGTTGCAGCAGCACCCGCAGCCGCGGCAGCAGCACCCGCAGCGGCGGCAGCAGAAGAGAAGGAAGAGAAGAAAGAAGAGGAAGAGAGCGGCATGGCTGGTCTCGGTGCACTCTTCGGCTAAATTTTTTTTTATCTTTTCTTATTAAGCCAAGCATTCACAGCAGTAGGTAGTGCGGCTACATCCTTGAAACGGTCTTTTGGAGACAGGTTTAGAAAATATTAATCCGTTTATCCCTTTTTTTTCACTGGTATAAAGCCAGCTCCACCACAGATCTGGCAGTAACGGACATTTTTCACCATTGCACTATTATCTATTCCTGTACCATTGCATTTTTTACAAGGCATAACCTCTTCAAAAAATTCATTGTGACCCCTGCCTTCGCAAATTGGACATTTAGGATGATAATCAAACGCAGACAATGTCCCTTTGCCGGTCCCTTTACAGACCGGACATTCCTTCTGTACCTCCTCGTAGCTCATCTTCTTTCCATTTATAAAATTAACCTGTAAAAATGTATTCTTTTTCATTCTATACATCTTTAATTTTTAACAGGGTTCCTTTATACGTTTCCAGATTAATATCTCGACATGAAAAAAATATTTTGGTTTATAACTGTTATTTTCCTGTTATCATTAGTTGCACACGCTGTAGGAGATAGTCTAACAGAACTCCCACTTCCCTCTAATCTTATTTCCTTAACATCAAAGGAGGGCAGGGCGTTATTACTGCATAGCGAATATAATGAAAATTACTGGAATCTTGCCAGGTGGTATACTACCCAGGATGACCCTAATTATTGCACCATCGCAAGCAGCGTCATGGTATTGAATGCTTTAGGAATCCCGGCACCCGATTCACCCGAATATGGAGATTTCAATATTTTCACCCAACAAAACTTTTTTACTCCGGATGTTTTGGCAATAACGAGCCCGGATGATGTTTCAGCAAACGGAGTAAAACTGGATAAACTTGGAGATATTCTTAGGACATATCCTATCAAGGTTACCACAATCCATGCATCAGACAGCAGTCTCGAAGACTTCAGGAAAAAAGCGATAGAAACAATCAAAGCAACCAACCGTTACATTATAGTTAGTTACCTCCGCAGTTCTCTAGGCCAAAAATCTCTTGGTCACGCCTCACCTCTTGCTGCATACAACGTTTCAAGCGACAGGTTTCTAATAATGGACGTGGGCAGATACAAGTATCCTCCGGTATGGGTAAAAACAAAGGATTTGTGGAATGCCATGAATACATATTACGAGGACTCTGATGTGACAAGAGGCTTCAATATTATCTCAAAATAGGAAAATAACCGAGTAATAACCAATTCATATTTTTTTATCCTGGAGCAACAGTTACTCCTGTAATAAGTGCTATTAATATTAGTAATACCGGTTGGTGCAAAAGATAGATGATGAGAGAATGGCGGCCTGGAAACGTGAGAACTGGATTTAGATTTAGCTTTAACTTTTGAATATATGCACAAGGCTCTCCTGAAGGGTAAAGAACATCTCCGAGACTTGTACCAATCAGAATAAAAGCGAACCATGGAATAAAAGGAGTATAATCCACTGAATAGTAATTATCTGGCATTATTCCAAGTGGAAGTAAATACAGGGGACCATTCAGGTTATGTACAATAGGGCTAACAATGAGAATAAAAAGGCCAAAAAAAAGGTTTACTATTTTTCCCCTGACATATATCGGTGCCAGGAGAATAGAGAAACCAATAAGATGAAGAATCCCGAATATTACCATTCCATCGGTACCCAGGTAAATCCAGGTCCCAAGCGAGACGATACCCGCGCAAAAGAGAATAAGTATTCCACGCTTTAAAAATTTTTCAATGAACTTCCATCTGTTAGAAGATCTATCCTCCCTTGACGCACTGATTGTAAGGGATATACCTGCTATTAAAAGAAATAGTATTGCCGTAAATCTTCCGAAATAAAGTAATAAACCAGAATTTGGGTTAAGAGAAGAGATACCAAAATAATTGAGATCATAAAACATGTGATAAGTTATCATAAAGAAGACCGCAAGTCCCCTGGCTAAATCAAGTTCTGCATACCGCATGCTGCCTTTTTTTCCTTTTCCTTTAATAAAAGAACTAATTTTTGTATTCAAACGCCAATCCTCCCTACAAACCTTTCTGACGCCATTTTAGAATTGCACAAAAAAAATTCTCCTTATAAGTACCTCGGTTGTATTCATAATTACATGATGGGTTTTGTAATTTTTTTAGCAAAGGTTTTTAGAGAGAATTACTCATAGGTGATTAGAGACTATAATATAGTGAGGATATTTGTAACTGTTCAGCCCTGAATACCTTTTTTTACATCAGATGATTAATTGCATCTCAATTAAGAAATAGAGGGCCATACACCGTTAGTACTTTATATAATGAGAGATAATAGTGTATTCAAGC
>Ga0114951_10000806_pt1 | contig 42009 bp, 36 predicted proteins | sample AM7aDNAmetaG_FD_88677 | JGI IMG/M metagenome (GOLD analysis project Ga0114951, IMG submission 88677) | Freshwater microbial communities from Finland to study Microbial Dark Matter (Phase II) - AM7a DNA metaG | ecosystem: Environmental > Aquatic > Freshwater > Lake | place: Finland: Lake Alinen... | reverse complement strand
GTGCGTCCGTCAGTTCGTCTCGATGTCTTGCCATGAAAAGATTCTCCTTTCCACGGCAAGGTTTAACATATCTGCATGAAAATTAAAAGCTTACATCTAACAAGGTTGTGAAACCGGTTCTAGTGATCCTGCGCAGTATTCCTGGCACTGGCGGCCAGAGTGATATCGCGGGCTGAAGCCCGCGCTACACGGGATGCGCGAGGGGCCGCGGGCTGAAGCCCGCGCTACACCGGGACCGACCTGTCCATCGGTTGGGCCGGATGCCTCTTTCTGCTATACTATGTCCCCAATGACTAATCCAAATCTCCCACAATCCGGCGCACCGGCGCGTCGCACCCTCATCGCGCCTTCTGTGCTTGCGTGCGACCTGACGCGCCTCGGGGACGAGGTCTGCGCGGTGGATGCCGCGGGGGTGGATTGGCATCATGTGGACATCATGGATGGCCATTTCGTCCCGAATCTCACCTTCGGGCCGGACATCGTGATGGCGATCCGCCGCGCCAGCGAGAAGCCGCTGGATGTGCATCTGATGATCGAGGAGCCGGGGCGCTACGCGGAGGAGTTCATCCGAGCGGGGGCGAGCCTGCTCACGTTCCACATCGAGGCGCTGCCGGAGCCGAGGCCGCTGATCGACAAGATCCGCAAGCTGGGGGCGCGCCCGGGGCTGGTGATCAAACCGCGCACGCCGGCGGAGAGCGTCTTCCCCTTCCTCAAGGAAGTGGATATGGTGCTGGTGATGACGGTCGAGCCGGGGTTCACCGGGCAGAAGTTCATGCCGGAGTGCGTCGTCAAGGCGGCGCAGATTCGCCGCGAGGCGGGGCCGCAGTTCGACGTCGAGGTGGATGGCGGGATCAATGAGAAGACGGTCCGGCAGGTCGCGCTGGCCGGGGCGAACGTGATCGTGGCCGGCGCGGCGATTTACCGCGCCGATGACCCGCGCGCCGCCGTGCAGCGCATTCGCGATTCGCTGGATCAGAATATCCGCTGGCGCGATCCGGTCGGCGGGTAAGCGCAGGCGCCGGACGCGGACTTGCGAGTCCGCGCACCACGTGGCGGACTTCGTCGTCCGCCCTACACACGACGCAAGGAGCAGCTATGGCAACTGGGATTGCGAAGAAGAAAGATATCCCCGAGCAGGTGTGGATGAAGTGCCCGGGATGCCGGGAGACGGTCTTCCGCAAGCTGGTGGAAGAGCGCCTGATGATCTGCCCGGAGTGCGGCTACCACCACACCCTCACGGCGCGCAAGCGCATCGAGCAACTGACCGACCCGGACAGTTTCCATGAGCGCCATGCCGACCTCGCCCCCACCGACCCGCTGCATTTCAAGGACCTTCAGAGCTACACGGACCGCTTGAAGAAATACCAGCACGCGACCGGCTTGAAGGACGCGGCGCTCTGCGGGACGGCGCGCATCGAGGGGAACGAAGTGGTGCTGTGCGTGATGGACAGCGGCTTCCTCATGGCGAGCATGGGCTCGGTGGTGGGGGAGAAGGTGACGCGCTCCATCGAGGACGCCATCGAACTGCGGCTTCCGCTGGTCATCGTTTGCGCCAGCGGCGGCGCGCGCATGATGGAAGGGGTGATCAGCCTGATGCAAATGGCCCGCACCAGCGCGGCGCTGGCCAAGCTGGACAGCGCCGGCGGCCTGTACATCGCCGTGCTGACGAACCCCACCACCGCCGGGGTGATGGCCTCCTTTGCCTCGCTGGGGGACGTCATCATCGCCGAGCCGAAGGCGCTGATCGGGTTCACCGGCCCGCGCGTCATCAAAGAGACGATCCGCGCGGAATTGCCGGCGGGCTTCCAGACCTCGGAGTTCCTGCTGGATCACGGGTTCCTCGACCGCGTCGTGGCGCGCGGGGACCTGCGCAAGGAACTGGCGCAGATTCTCTCCTTCTGCGCCCCCTCGGCCAAGCCCAAGCCGGCACCGGCGGCAAAGACCGCCCCCGCTGAAACGAAAGAACCCGCGAAATGACCCCTCGCCCCGCGGCCGCCGAAGCGTACCTGGCGGTCAAGGTGCAGCCGGGGGCCTCGCGCGAACGGGTCGTCGGGCGCCTGGGGGATGCCGTCAAGATCGCCGTTACCGCACCCCCGGAAAAAGGCAAGGCGAACCAGGCGGTGGAAAAACTTCTGGCCCGGCAGTTCGGCATCCCCGCCGGCGCGGTGGAAGTGGTCCTGGGCGGCGCGTCTCCGCGAAAACGCGTGCGCTTGATCGGCGTCACCCCCGCGCAGGCGGCGCAGTGGTTCGAGCGGTTGACGTAGTCGAAACGTGTGTAGCGCGGGCTTTAGCCCGCGAGCCGCACGTAGCGCGACTATCGTTTGGAAATCGGAGCGAGCCGCACGATATCGCGGGCTGAAGCCCGCGCTACACTGGCTTCGCATTCGTCGACGTTGCAGGGGCGCAGCATGCTGCGCCCTGCGTCCTTAACGAAAGGATCTTGGGATGGAAAACGAACACTCCGCGCATACCGAGTTGCACCAGACGCTCCAGGCGGCGGCGAATATCGTGCGCAGCTACTCGCGGCGCAAACCGGTCGTCGGCATCATCCTGGGCACCGGCCTGGGCGGGCTGGCGAAGGAGATTCGCCACAGCGTCACCATCCCCTACAGCGCCATCCCGCGCTTCCCGCAGACCACCGTGCCGACCCATGCCGGCGAGCTGGTCATCGGCGAACTCGGCGGCAAGGTGGTGGCCACGCTCAGCGGACGCTTCCACTACTACGAGGGGTACTCCATGCAGGAGATCACCCTGCCGGTGCGCCTGCTGTGCGCCATCGGCGCGCGGACGCTCATCGTCTCCGGCGCCAGCGGCGGCATGAACCCCCAGTACAGGCAGGGCGACCTGGTGGTCATCGAGGACCACATCAACCTGATGGGGGACAACCCGCTGATCGGTCCGAATGACGACGCGATGGGCCCGCGCTACCCCGATATGTCCGCGCCGTACGACCGCAAGTTGATCGACCTGGCGATGTCCACCGGGCTGGCGCAAGGGGTGCGCTGCCACAGCGGCGTCTATGTCGCCGTCGCCGGCCCGTGCCTGGAGACGCGCGCGGAGTATCGCTTCCTGCGCGGGATCGGCGCGGACGTGGTGGGGATGTCCGTGGTGCCCGAGGTGATCGCCGCCGTCCACTGCGGCATGCGCGTGATGGGAATGGCGATCGTCACCGACCTGTGCCTGCCCGACTGCCTGAAGCCGGCGAACATCGACGACATCATCCGCACGGCCAATGAGGCGGAGAAGAAAATGACCGGCATCGTCAAGAAGGTCATCGCGGCGACTTAGACGGCGGGTCTTCACCGCGGAGAACGGCGTTACAGATCAACGGCGGCAGAACGGCAACGTCGGCAACCGCCGATGGACGCCGATAGACGCGGATACGGAAGAAAGAAATTAAAGCTGTTTTGCTCTGCTGAAATCCTCCTGCGAACCCCCGCAGGGGGTGATGGATGGTAGCCCACGGCGAGCGAAGCGAGTCGTGGGGAACCCTTTTCGGGCGTTAAGAGCCCCCGCAGGGGGCGACGGAACCTTGGCGGGCGTCTCCGTCGCCCCCTGCGGGGGCTCGGGGGTTGGGTACGACTTGCCCCTGAGCAACGGACGATTACTGATTTGCGATTACTGATTACTGATTTCTGAATGACGCTGTCGCGACAGTCGCCCCTCCACCGCAAGGGGCCGTTCAAATCGCAAATCGGTATTCAGTAATCGCAAATCAGTAATCGTCCGTATGTTCGTACTCTGTGGTTAAGGTTCCCCGCAATGTACGAAGCGCGCGCGTATAGGGACTGGGTCTCGGCTTCCGGGCTGGTGAGTTTCCAGGTGGCGATTCGGGAGAGCGATCTGCTGATCCGCGCCCGGCGCGATCTGCGCCACCAGGCGGAGGACCTTCTGCGCGATGTGCGCGCCGACATCGAGGAGGAAATCCGCCGCGGCCCGGAGTTCCTGGAGAGCCTCAGCCCGCTGCCGCTGCGGCCGGGCGTCCCACCGGTGATCGACCTGATGCTGCGCGCGGCAAAAGCGTACGACGTCGGGCCGATGGCCGCGGTCGCCGGGGCGGTTGCGCAACTCGTGGGGGAGGGGCTGCTGCGCTGGACGCCGGAGGTCATCATCGAGAACGGCGGCGATATCTGGATGAAGATGGACCGCCCGGTGGAGATGGGGCTGTACTCCGGCGAGAATTCTCCGTTCACCGGCGCGCTCCGGCTGCGCGTGGACCCGGCGGGCAAGCCGCTGGGCGTCTGCACCTCCAGCGGCACCGTGGGGCACAGCCTCAGCTTCGGCAAAGCGGACGCGGTGGTGATCGTGGCCGACGATGCCGCGCTGGCCGACGCGGCGGCCACGGCGGTGTGCAATCGCATCCAGGGGCCGAACGATATCGAGAAGCTGCTTGCGCAGGAGCAGCAGCGCGGCACGCTCAAGGGGCTGCTCATTACGCTGGCGGGGCGGATGGGGGCGTACGGGGAGATTGAAATCCTGCAGTGAGGCGCGGCGCGGATAGATCGTCGTCATCGCGAGCCATTCGACGTTGCTCATGGCCCTGAGTTCATCGAAGGGAGAGCGCCGCTTCAGACGGCGTTTGCGCGCTAACGGTTCTCGGCGCGAGCGTGGCGATCTTCCTTTTTTTGCACCCGCTTTGAGCGGGACCTCGGCGAGGTTGCGAAAAGTGGAAGATTGCCACGGCCGACCGAAGGGCAGTGCTCCCGCAAATAACCTCCATCATCGGTCGGCCTCGCAATGACTTATCATCGACGAACCCGCGCCAAAACAAAATCCGAATGACTCCCCCCGATCGCGCCGGGGTTCGTCATTCGGATTTCGTCATTCGTCATTCAACAGGCGTTAGCGTCCGTAGCGTGCGGCGGCGCCGAGTTCCTCTTCGATGCGCAGGAGCTGGTTGTACTTGGCGACGCGCTCGGAGCGGCAGGCGGAGCCGGTCTTGATCTGCCCGGCGTTCATCGCCACGGCGAGGTCGGCGATGGTCGTGTCCTCGGTCTCGCCGCTGCGGTGGCTCACCACGGCGGTCCAGCCGTTGTACTGCGCCATCTCGATGGCGTCGATGGTCTCCGACAGCGTACCGATCTGGTTGACCTTGATGAGGATGGAGTTGGCCGAACCCTCCTCGATGCCGCGCGCGAGGCGCTTGACGTTGGTGACGAAGAGGTCGTCGCCGACCAGCTGAATCCGGTCGCCCAGGCGCTCGGTGAGCAGCTTCCAGCCGTCCCAGTCCTCTTCGGCCAGGCCGTCTTCGATGGAGCGGATGGGGTACTTGTCGCACCAGGCGGCGTAGAACTCGACCATCTCGGCGCTGGTGAGCTGGCGCTTTTCGCTGGCCAGGATGTACTTGCCGGGGGCCTTGATCCCCTTCCCCTTGGCGTCTTCGCCGTAGAAGGAACTGCTGGCCGGGTCGAGCGCAAGGGAGACATCCTCGCCGGGGTTGAAGCCGGCCTTGGTGATGGCTTCGAGGATCACCTCGATCGCCTCCTCGTTGCTCTTGAGGTCGGGCGCGAAGCCGCCTTCGTCGCCGACGGCGGTGTTGTACCCCTTCTTCTTGAGGACGCCCTTGAGCGCGTGGAACACCTCGGCGCCCATGCGCAGCCCCTCGGCGAAGCACTCCGCGCCGTACGGCATGATCATGAACTCCTGGAGGTCGACGCTGTTGTCGGCGTGCTTGCCGCCGTTGAGGATGTTCATCATGGGCACCGGGAGGGTGCGGGCGTTGACGCCGCCGAGGTAGCGGTAGAGCGGCAGGTTCATGGAGGCGGCCGCGGCGCGCGCGCAGGCCATGCTGACGCCGAGGATGGCGTTCGCGCCGAGCTGCGCCTTGTTCTCGGTCCCGTCCAGCTCGATCATGGTCAGGTCGATGGCCCGCTGGTCGCGCGCGTCGGCGCTCTCCAGCGCGGGGGCGATGGTCTCGTTCACGTTCTTCACCGCGGTCAGCGTTCCCTTGCCGCCGTAGCGGGTCTTGTCGCCGTCGCGCAGCTCAACCGCTTCGAACTCCCCCGTGGAAGCGCCGGAGGGCACGGCGGCCAGGCCGATCGCGCCGCCTTCGAGGCGCACTTCCACCTCAAGCGTCGGATTCCCGCGCGAGTCCAGAATCTCCCGGGCGTGGATTTCCACGATCTCCGTCTGCGTCATGTCGCTGTTCTTCATAACGGCTCTCCTAATGATGTTCTTGGTTCACGCAAAGACTATTGCAGGGCTGCGGCAACGGCAACGACAGGCTCACGCAAAGACGCAAAGGCGCAAAGAACGGCCACGACAGGCTTATTTCAACGACATCCCCAAGGCGTCGAATTATACCAGATGGGGCGGGCGGATGCATCTGAGGCGGACGTGAACACGATGGGGCGTTCGGGTGCGCCGGTTCGTCAACGGAAAATCGGAAGATTGCCGCAGTCGGCGCGACGGCGGCGCAGAGCACGGGGGGGGGTGTTGGCGCGCCTCCTTCGCAATGACCATTTGTTGGATGCCGCCGCCCCACCTAACGCGCCTGCGCATCAAATAAGCGCCGTCACTGCGAAGGAGGCGCGCCGAGAACGATGCCTCGCGCGCAAACCGTTCCCGCGCCGACTGTGGCAGTCTTCCGCTTAGACACCCCCTCCGCCTGGTATTCCCACCCTCTTCCTGTCGTCGTTCTTTGCGTCTTTGCGCCTTTGCGCGAGCCCCGTTGTTGCCGTTGTCTGACGTGCCGTTACCCCTGCCGCCGTTCTTCGCAGTGAAAGCCGTTGCTGCTCACTTCCGCTTGAACTGCTTCTCGATCTCATCCAGCCGGAAGCGCAGGGTGGTGGGGCGGCCGTGGGGGCAGGTGGGTTCGGGGCCGATGCGGTTGCGCTGTTCGAGGAGCGCCTGGATGCGCGCGGGGGAGAGGCGCTCGCCCGCTTTGATCGCCGCTTTGCAGGCGATGCTGCGAAGGAGCAACTCCTCGCGTTCCACCGGCCGGCCGGCGGCGCGCTCCTCCTTGTCGCGCAAGAGCTGCATCAGCAGTTCGCGCGGGTCCACCCCCGTCGCCATGTGCGGCACCGCCTGGATCGCCACCGTGCGCTCGCCGAACTCCTCGACTTCCAGCCCCATCTTCAGGAGGGAGGCGCGCCACTCCATCACCTGCAGGAATTCCGCGGCGCGCAGTTCCACCACCTCCGGCGCGAGAAGCCGCTGGCGCGGGACGGAGGCCTGGCTGACGCGGCGGCGCAATTCCTCGTACAGAATGCGCTCGTGCAGGGCGTGCTGGTCGATTAGGAGGAAGCCGTCCGGGGTCTCCTCGACGATGTAGGAATCATGCACCTGGAAGAACGCGCCGATGCTGGCGGGGGAGGTGTGGGTTGCGAGGGACGGTTGCCCCGGCTGTAGGGGCGCAGCATGCTGTGCCCTTCCGCCGGTCAACGGAGGTGCGATAGCCGCTTGCGCTGTCTGCGCGTCGTTCTGCGGTGGTGGGACGTCCGAGGGCGCAGCCTCCGCCTTCGCCGGGGCTTCGGCGGACAAGTGCTGCGCCCCTACAACGGAGGAAAGCGCACCCGCTCCCCCCTCGGGGCGCGGCGAAACGGCGGCGGTGCGCTCGAAGAACTCGATCACCGCTTTGCGGACGTTCTCCTTGCGCTGGGATTCGGGGACCGGCTCGCGCCGCTCCGCTTCGGCGGGGGCGGGGGAGATCCCGGCGACGCCCCCGGCGGAGGCGAGCGTCTTCTCCAGCGCGCTGAGCAGTTGCGCGAAGACCGCGCCGGAGTCGCGGAAGCGCACCTCGATCTTGGTGGGGTGGACATTCACATCCACGCGGGCGGGGTCCATCTGCAGGTCGAGGAAGAGAGCGGGGAACTTCCCGCGCATCATGCGGCTGCGGTACGCCTCGGCGATGGCGCGCTGGATCGCGCGGTCGCGGATGTAGCGCCCGTTCAGGAAGATGTATTGCAGCGACTGCGTCTCCCCCGCGCCCGGAGGAGAGATGAAGCCGTGAATCTCCATCGCCGAACTGCGCGATTCCAGCGGCAGCAGCGACTCCGCCAGCTTCGGGCTGAACAGCGCCGCCATGCGTTCCCGCGCGCCCGCCGCCGGCTCCAGCCGCAACACCGGCTTCTGGTTATGCGTCAGTTGAAACGCCACCTGGGGATGGGGCAGCGCGAGGCGGGTGAGCATTTCGACGACGTGCCGCAATTCCGTGGCGCTGGTGCGGAGGAACTTGAGGCGCGCGGGGGTGTTGAAGAAGAGGTCGCGCGCTTCGATGAGCGTCCCCTCCGGCGCGCCCGAGGCGCGGACGGCGCCCATGCGCCCGCCGTCGCACTCGATGGAGGCCCCCTCGCGGGCTCCTCGCTCGCGCGAGACCGCCCGGCAATGGCTGATTGAGGCCACGCTGGCCAGCGCCTCGCCGCGGAAGCCCAGGGTGCGGATGTCGAACAGGTCGTCCGGCTTCAAGAGCTTGCTGGTGGCATGCGGCTCGAAGGCGAGCGCGAGGTCCGCAGGGGACATCCCCGCGCCGTCGTCGCTGACGCGGATCAGCCGTTTGCCCCCATCCTCCAGGGCCACGTCGATGCGCGTCGCGCCGGCGTCCAGCGAGTTCTCCACCAGTTCCTTGACCACCGAGGCCGGGCGCTCGACCACCTCGCCGGCGGCGATCTTGTTCACCAGGTCCACGGAGAGCTTGTGGATGCGAAGCGCGCTCATGTTGTCTCCGTTGTAGGGGCAAGGCAATGCTTTGCCCATTCTGCTTTCACGGACTTCAGTCCGGTCAGCGCGTGTCGTAAGTGGCGCGGACTATCCAGTCCGCGTCGCGGGGCAAAGCCCCGCGAAAGCAAGCGGAAGAAACGAACGATGATCGCGGGTTGGATAACCCGCGCCACCTACGGATCCCGGTATGAGCGACGCACCGGATTCCGGAAGGGTGTCCCGCGCCACTTTGGTCTCTACCGCCCGTTGGCCTGTCTCCCAAAAGTGGCGCGGACTTTCGGCCTCCGGCGGACAGGTTCAGTCCGCGTCGCGAGGCGCAGCCTCGCGATGAGTTCGTCACGCAGGTTGCCATCGCCACTTGTAGTCTTCCGCCCGGGCGACTAAGCCCTTGCGCACCGGGTTCTGCAATACATAATCCGCTTTACTCTCGGCAGATTCAAGCCTGCGCAGGCGGTGGTCAAAGGATTCCGGTTGCCAGACGGGCCCTTTGCGCTTCAGCAGTTCGCTGATTCTACGCGCTGATGTGCCCTTGAGCCCCTTCAGGATATTGTGCAGCAGAGCCGGTGTATCACCTTCGCCGGCGCGCGGCGTCAGGATCAGATGCACATGGTCCGGCATGACCACAACGCAATGCACGAAGGCGGAGCGGCTATGCACGTACTTGCAGCAATCGATGACCGTATCGCGAACGGCTTCCGGCAGTATCATGCCTCGGCAGGTGCAGGACGTGACAAAATAGCTTCCGTCCAAGTTCTGAATGTGCGGCAAGTCGCGTCGGTAAATGTGTGCCGGTCTTTCCATTGACGCCATTCCAAGACAATCCCGGTGTGGCGCGGACGATCCCCTCGGCCAGCTCGGGGCCGCTTGTCGAGAGCCTCCAAGTCGAGCGATGAGCGCAGTTAAACGGCCAGTTCTCGTCCCGCGCCGCAGGCGCGGGGTGAGCGGAAGAACGCACAATGATCGCGGGTTGGATAACCCGCGCCACCTACGGCCCCCGGCGTGAGCGGCGCGCCGGATTCCGGGCGGGCGTCCCGCGGCACTCTTAAACAAAACTGCACCGAGGCGAGTTCTTCGCCCCGGTGCAGTTGGCTGCGGACGCTACGGGATTACTTCACCGAGGCCATGTGGACGATCAGGTCCACGACTTTGTTCGAATAGCCCCACTCGTTGTCGTACCAGGCCACCAACTTGACGAAGGTGTCGCTGAGCTGGATGCCCGCCTTGACGTCGAAGACGCAGGTGTTGGTCTCGCCGACGAAATCGGTGGAGACGACTTCTTCGTCGGTGTAGCCCATGATTCCCTTCATCGGGCCTTCGGAGGCGGCCTTCATGGCGGCGCAGATCTCCTCGTACTTGGCCGGCTTGGCCAGGCGGACGGTGAGGTCCACCACCGAGACGTCGAGGGTGGGCACGCGGAAGGACATGCCGGTGAGCTTGCCGTTCAACTCCGGGATCACCTTGCCAACGGCCTTCGCCGCGCCGGTGCTGGAGGGGATGATGTTGTTCCCCGCCGCGCGCCCGCCGCGCCAGTCCTTCTTGGAGGGGCCGTCCACCGTCTTCTGGGTCGCGGTGGTCGCGTGAATCGTCGTCATCAAACCTTCCAGAACTCCCCACTTGTCGTTCACCACCTTGGCCAGCGGGGCCAGGCAGTTCGTGGTGCAGGAGGCGTTGCTGACGATGTTCATGGAGGACTTGTACGTCTTCTCATTGACGCCCATGACGAACATGGGGGCATCTTTGGAGGGGGCGCTGATGACGACTTTCTTCGCGCCCGCCTTGATGTGCGCTTCGGCCTTGGCCACTTCGGTGAAGACGCCGGTGGACTCGACGACGTACTCGGCGCCGCACTCTTTCCAGGGGATCTGGGTGGGGTCCATGGCGGCGTACACCTTGCTCGCCTTGCCGTTGACGATGAGCTGGCCATCCTTGAACGAGGCGGTTCCCTTGAACCGGCCATGGATGCTGTCGTACTTGAGCATGTAGACCATGTACTCGCCGTCGATGAAGGGGTCGTTGATGCCGACGACTTCGACCTTGGGGTTGTTCATCGCGGCGCGGAAGACGAGGCGGCCGATGCGCCCGAAGCCATTGATTCCAATGCGGATAGCCATGTTCTCCTCCTGACTGTTGCAGAAACCCACGAGGGGCAAGAAGTGATAGTTAGTTTGGTCATTTTATCGGTGTGGCGGGGCGGTGTCAAACGAATGGGTAGCAAACGGGCGTGGCGTCCATTCGCAACGGCGAAAAGCAGCCCGACCCCGTTCCCCTCCGGCGCTGGACTTCCCATTCCCTGCGCGGGATAATGAGCGCGTCGCGGGAACATCTTATAACGAGGAGTCCTCCAATGCTGGGCAATCTGAAACGTGGAATCGCGGCGGCCATCTTCATTTCCCTCGCCGGCTGCGTGCCGTCGGTGCATCCGCTCTATACCGATGAGGATTGCATCTTCAAGCCGGAACTGGTGGGCGTCTGGCAGAAGGAGGACGCCAGGGATACCTGGGCTTTCGCGAAGAGGGATGAGGAGAGCTATGACCTGGTGTACACCGACGAGAACGGCCTGAAGGGGAATTTCATCGCGCACCTGGTCGAACTGCAGGGGGTCACTTTCCTGGACCTTTTCCCTGGGGAGGCGGAGCCGGAGATCAAGGTCAACGGACTTTATATGCTTCATTTCGTCCCGTGCCACTTCTTCGCGCGGGTGGGGGAGATCGGGCCGACGCTGCAATTGGCCTTCACCGATGCGGAGTGGACGAAGGACTTCCTGGTCGCGAACCCCGGCGCCCTGAAGCACGAGATTTTCAAGACCGGCGACGATGAGGAGCGGCTCCTGGTGACGGCGCCCACCGCGGAGCTTCAGAAGTTCTGGGCGGAGCATGCCCGGACGGTCGGGGCGTTCACGGACCCGCTGGAATTGAAGCGTCAGGCACAGCCGGCTGCGCCGAAGGACGCGCCGGAGTGAGCGGCGGGCGGCCTGAAGTTTCCGCTTAAAGAACCGCGCGGAAAGCGTAAAATGCCTGCGACGCGGCTCCGCAGGTAACGGGGCCTTCGAGCAATTCCAGCGAAGGAGTCTGACATGAGCGGGCATAAGGCTTGGGTGGTCGGCATGGTTGCGGCGGCGTGGGTGGTCCTGTGCGCGCCAGCGAGTTTCGCGCCCCCCTTCTTCTTCGAGAGCTTCGACGGCGTCGAAGCGCCCGCGCTGCCGGATGGCTGGGCGCAGATGCAAATCACCGGGGCCGGCGGCGAGTGGAGCACCAGTACCTCAGCGGGTGACGGAGACGATCCGTATAGCGGATCGAATTGCGGCCGGTTCAATTCCGCGTCCGTTGCGCCGGGGGTTCAATGGCGTCTTTATCGCACGGCCGGCGCCGACCTCAGCTCGATTCCATCCACCGTGGCGCTGCGGTTCTGGATGTACCACAGCCCGACCGTGAACGAGTATAACGACCTCTTGCAGCCTATCGCTTCGTTCGACGGGGGCTCCACATGGTACGCCGTGTCGGATTGGGTCTCGCGCTGGAGCCCGACAACCGGCTGGAAGCAGCACATCATCAATGCGGACTTCCTGTCCGGCTACTCCGATGTGCGCCTGGGATTCACGGGCCTGGCGGGTGGCTCCGCGGACATATTCATTGACGACATCGAGTTGGCGAACGCCCTTGCGGGCTGTTCCCCGAACGTGGGCACCATCGGCACCAAGGTCGCGCTGGTGGGCACGGGCTTCGGAGATGTCCCGGGCAAGCTGGCTTTCTACGGCACCAAGACGAAGCCTCCTTTCACGGTCACCTCCTGGACCAACACGCGGATCGAGTTCGTGATGGCCAAGAAGTGCGTCGCGACCGAGTACGAAGTGGTTGTCCACCCGAAGGTCGGCCCCTCGGTCTCCATGAGCGCCTACTTCACGGTTCAGCCCCCGATGTTCTTCACCATCGATCCGGACACCGCCTCCATCGGCGATACGATTACGGTCAACGGCATTTACTTCGGCACGAAGGCGGGCAAGATTTCCCTGGTAAGCAACGCCGGCCCCAAGCCGGTGCGCAAGAGCTGCAAGCCTGTGACCTGGGTGATGGATAACGCGACGAACACCGGCAGCGCCACCTTCCTCGTGCCGAAGGGGGTTCTTCCCGGAGCGTACGACCTGGTGATCAGCAATGATATCGGAACGGCCACATCCGTCGGCGGCTTGACCGTGGAGTGAGGCGCGGGCGTCACTCCCGGCCCATGATGCTGACGAGGCAATGCAGGCTGCCGAAGCGGGTGTAGGTGGAGGTGCAGTCCACGGGGCGCACCGTTGCGCCGCATTCGCGCCAGAGCTTCTCCGCCGCGTCATTCAACTCCTCCGCGCCGCGATAGACGGGCATGTAGACCAGGGTGCGCCCGTCGCGGTTGTCGATGACTACGTTGCCGTAGCTCAGCCAAGTGCGCGAATCGAGACCGGGAAGGACCGGCAGGCGCGTGACGCGATAGCCGGCGGCAAGGCATTCCTGCGCGACCGAGTCGAACATCCGCTGCGTCTCCGCGCTTTCGTCCGCCCCGCCCGCGCCCGCCAGAAGCGCGGAGGCGGCGGGGTGGTTCTTCGCCAGGCGCAGCCCCTCGGCCGGGTCGCCCACCACCGCCCGCTTTCCCGGCAGCAGCGTCATGAACATCTCCGTGTGGTGCGCGGGGGCGTCGCGCAGGAGGATGATCCTGCGCTTGAGCAGCCGCGCGAGTTCCTCCGTCAATTCCTTTTCGTCGCGGACCATGCTGGGGATGTTGCGCTGGATGACGGCGGGATTCACGAAGGCGGTCTCCGAGTCGCAGACGAAGTCACCTCCGTCGAACAGCAGGCGGCTGCGGAAGGCGACGGAGCGTTTTGGAGTCGACGCGGCGATCTCCTCCGCCACGCGGGCATCGCCCCGGCGGGCGGGCCATGCCTCCTGCGCGCTTTCGGAGGTGGGGTAAAGCAGCGTGGCCGGGCCGCCCCGCTCCAGCGGGGTCAGCGCCAGCCAGCGGTCGCGCGACCAGCAGGTCATCGCGTGTCCGGTGAAGATGGGGAGCATCCGGCAACTCACCGGGCCGATCCTTTTCAGCAGGTCGTCGAAGTCCGCCTGCGCGGGGCAGGCGACGCGCACGGTGACGTCCGCTGGGAGGAGCGGGAGGAAGGCGCGGTAGGCGGGGGCGCAGATGTCGGCGCTGGGGGAGAGGTACTGAATCACCAACTCCGTCATCCTCCCGTCGCAATCTGAGAGGAGGGGGCCCGCCTCCGGCCAGCGCGGCGGCGGGGTGCGGCCGCGCTCCAGCGCGAGCAGAATCGCGACGCCCAGGACCAGGCCGATGAACACTCCGGGCCATACGCTGCGCGCGGGGCTCATGGGGTCCTGGTCGTTCCAGCGCTCACGCGCTGCGCCTGTTGCGGGGCGTTGTTGGCGGAGCCGGCTGTCCCAGCCGGCTGATTCCCCTGGGGGCGGCTCGACGCCGGTTCCAGCGCGCTGAGGACAGCGCGCTCCACCGACGGCGGGCCGAGGAGCAGCCGGAAGCGCAGGGATTGGTTCTGCGGCGTTGCGAGGTCCACCGGCAGGGTGAACTCCTTTGTTTCGCCCGCGGGGACGCTCCACTTGCCGAAGTGCTTCCAGAGGGTGCTGGGCGCCGCGATTGCAATGCGGGAGAGTGGCGATGCAACGCCTATTCCCTCGATGAGGATGGTGGCCTCTATCTCCGCCGACTCGCTGGCGTTGTTGATGAGCTTCAACATGAGTTCCGGCTTCTCCCCCGCCTTGTAGGCGGGCTTTCCGGCGATCAGTTCCACCGCGCAGTTGTCCTTGCTCGCTTTCGCGACCGTAACGGCCTGCGGCGCGGGCGCATCGGCGGAGACGATCAGCGGCGAGCCCGCCGCAACCGTCAGCGCCGCCGTCGCCGCCGCGATCGCCATCGTCTGCCCTGCCCATTTCCAATTCATGGACGACTCCCTTCCTCAGTGAGGCCACTGGCTGCCGCGCGTTTGGCGTTGCGCGCCTGATGATGAGACGCGCGGCGGGGGGGAGCGGTTCTTCCGATTCCTTGTGAAAATGGCGGGAAAAGGTACAATGCACCCGTCCTCGCACAGAGGCGTCGGGGTTCGCCGGCGGTCCCTCATCCGGCAAGGAATCTTCCATGAGAATACGCTTCACGTGGCGGGCCGCGCTGGCGGTGGCGGTGTGGACCCTGGCACCGGTTTCCTTCGCATTCGGGTCGCCGCTTTTCAGCGAGAGCTTCGATAGCGCCACTGCGCCCGCGCTGCCGGCGGGTTGGTCGGTGGCGGATACCGTTGGCACGAGCGGCAATTGGACCACGGCCGCCACGGTCGAGGGGAGCGCTCTTCCCCACAGCGGGCAGAGCTGCGCGGTCTTCAATGGCGCGGCGGCCAATGGCCAGGACGCATGCCGCCTGTACCGCACCGTGGGGGTGAATACCAGTTCCAGTACGGTCCTGGCGCTGCACTTCTGGTCCTTCAACAGCTCCATTGCCGGAAACCCTGCCTACGTGAAGCCGGTGGCTTCATTCGATGGCGGGGGGACATGGACGGAAGTCGTGACCTACTGGAGTATCTACCGGGGCGGGACGCCGGGAGAATGGCAGGAGAATATCCTCAACGCCGACTCACTCATCGGCCACGCCAGCGTGCGCCTCGGATTCGAGGGTATTTCCGGCAACGGTTCCTCCGATCTTTACATTGACGACGTCCAATTGACGCCTACCGTTTGCGGCTGCACGCCGAACGAGGGGAGCGTCGGCACCGCGGTGCGGTACCTGGGCGCCGGCTTTGGAAGCACCCCGGGGCAGGTCATGGTCGGGACGTTCAAAGGGCCCTTCAAGATCACCTCATGGTCCGATCAGGAGATTGATTTTGTTGTGACCAAACCGTTCACCGCCGGTCGTTGGTCGGTGGAGCCTGTTACGAAAGCGAGGGGACAGATATACACAGGCTCCACTTTCACGTTCAAAGACCCGGCGGCGGGAGCCGTTACGCCCAGCACCGCGTCGATTGGCGCAACGGTCCAACTGAGCGGCAAATATTTCGGTCCGAAGGCCGGCAAGATCACTCTGGTGAATAACACCGGAGTGAAATTGGTGAAGAAATCCTGCAAGGCGCTGACGTGGACGATGGATGCGACGACCGGCGATTGCCTGACCACGTTCGTCGTGCCCAAGGGGCTTGCCGCGGGGGTCTACGAAGTCCATGTCGGCACAGCCGCAGGGGATGTTGAGTTTGCCCAAATGCTGACGGTCAATTGAGGCGCGGCCGCTTTCCCGCGGGCTATTGACCTGCCTCCGGCGCGAACCTATGATGACCATAGGACGCGCCGGAGCACCGGTCTATTGGAGAGCGCATCATGATCAGGTCCAATCGCTTGCCCGCCGGGGAAATCAAGGGGCGCGCGCGCGCCTTCACGCTGGTCGAGATGCTCATCGTCATCGCCATCATCGGCCTGCTGGCGGCGCTGCTGCTTCCGGCGCTCGCCTCCGCCCGCGAGAAGGGGCGCCGCACCGCCTGCCTGAACAATCTGACCCAGATCAATATGTCCCTCACGATCTACTGCAACTCCAGCGGCGACTACCTGCCGAGCTGGGGCGGATACGGCTTGACCACCTGCACCGTGCGCCAGGGGCCCGGCAATGCGGCGCTGCTGACCTACGCCGGCCACCATGCGCCGAGCCGGCATATGGTATACGCTTACGGTTTCGAGTACCCCGTCACCCCCTCGTGGGGCGGCGGGATGATTTCGGAACTGGCCCCCGGGCAGGCCAACTTCACGCCCATCGGGCTCGGAATCCTGATATCGCGGGGGGTGCTTTCGGATTTGCGCTCGCTGTATTGCCCCTCGGGCGGCAATGCGACCACCTATTACGGCGGCCAGCCCTACGATATCCAGCCGAGCGCTTTTAAGAAATTGGGCACGACGGAGACCGGATCGGCGCAACTGATTGCCGGTGACGGGCGCGGGTTGACGCAGACACCGGCCGGCGCCAACACGGTGGTCAACGGACTCATTTCCAGTTACTCCTATCGCTGCACGCCGTACTATAGTTTGCTCAAGCCGTCGAACGCGGCGGCTTATCCGTTCAGCCCCGCGCCCGACTGGGACCGCGCTCCGGGCAACCAGGCCAATTGGCCGGTCGAGGCGAACATGAGCAACTGCGACGCCGGCGGAAACTGGCAGGCGGAGTGGGACCTGAAGTTCACCAAGCCGCTGGTGAAGGCGCAGTTCATGACGCCCGTCTTCAAGACGTCGCGCGTCCTGCACGATCGCGCCATTCTCAGCGACAGCTTCGATTACGGCCCGCCGGACAGCACCCCCTTCAAGAGCGGCGGGCTCGTCAATTACTGCCATCGCGACGGCTACAACGTGGAGTACGGCGACGGGCATGGCCGCTGGTTCGGCGACCCGGGGCAGAAGATCGGCTACTGGAACGACTGGGCGGATTCGGAGCATCCCGACACCGACAACCTGACCATCAGTTCGGCATCGAGCCAACTGGTGTGGAACCAGTTCGATCAGGCGACGGGGATTGATGTGCCGTAGGGGCGCGACGTATGCCATTTGTCGTCATCGCGAGCGAGCGCCGCGACAAATCACGTTTACGCCAGGGGTGCGCGGCCTCGGGGCGGACGGGGAAAGAGGAAGATCGCCACGGCCGACCGAAGTCGCCCCTTTCTGCCAATTGCATCCGCGATCGGTCGGCCTCGCGATGACGCTTTATTGATGGGTGCGGTCGCGCCCCTGCGTTAACAAAAAACCTTGCGAAGGTTTGTTTGACCTTCGCAAGGTTTTCTTCTTTCGCCCGCGCTGCGCGTTCAGCCGGCGATGGCCTCGGCGAAACGTTTGGCCGTGCCGGGCCAGTCGATGACCTTCATGAACGCATCCACGTAGTCGGCGCGGCGGTTCTGGTATTGCAGGTAGTACGCATGCTCCCAGACGTCGCAGACCATGAGCGGGACGATCCCCCAGATGGTCAGGTTCTGATGCTTCTCGGACTGCAGGACCAGCAGGCGGCGCCCCAGCGGCTCGTATCCCAGCACCGCCCAGCCGCTCGCCTCAACCGACTTGGAGGCGTTGGAGAACTGAGCCGCGAAGGACTTGAAGGAGCCGAAGTCGCGGTCGATCGCCTGGCCGAGCGGCCCGGCGGGGGCGGCGGACCCGCCCGGCGTCATGCTGTTCCAGTAGAGCGTGTGCAGGACGTGGCCGGAGCCATGGAAGGCCAGGTCGCGGCTCAGCGCGGTGATCTGCGCGGCATCCTCGCGCGCGGCCTGGAGCTTCTCCAGCGTCTTGTTCAGCCCGGCGACGTACCCGGCGTGATGCTTGTCATGGTGAAGCTTGAGGATCTCCTCGCTGAGGACCGGCTGCAGCGCGTTGTAGGCGTACGGCAGCGGGGGGAGCGCATACGGAACGGGCGCGGGCAACGCCCCGCCGCCGGTCTGACCCATCGCGCCTCCGCCGACCAATTCGCCCGCCGCCAGCCCCATCGCGCAAACTCCGAGAGTTTTCATCATATCCCTCCTCGTAACACTGCACTCCATGGCCCATCCTCCCCCGATAATGTGTCAGGCGCGGCAGGCGCTTCGCTCTGCGCGACTGACTTCATCCCCCGAAGGGCCTTTGTGCCCTTCTCCCCGCGGGGGCAAGGCATGCCTTGCCCCTACAACGCGACGCAACGCAACTTACGTTATTTCAGCGCGCATACTGCGGCGGGCTGCTGCAGGCGCAGCGCCACCGTTTCGGAGACCGTGAACTCGTAATCCGTCCCCTGCGGCCCGACGAAGCCCGCCGCCAGGTCCTGCCCGACGACGATGGAGGCGAACTGCTTGCCGGTGGCGATCAGGACGCCGCCGGTCAGCCCGGGCGCCTTCACCACGCCATCGGTCACGATCTGCTTGAGATGCTCCAGCTCGGTCAGCCGCCCTTCGGGGTAGAGCCGGAAGAGCAGGTTGAACCGGTCGGGCGCCAGCGCCAGCGCGTACGGCCCGTGGAGGCCGGCGGCGTCCAGCTTGCTGACCGCTTCGATCACGTCCAGAGCGGCTTTGCCGGGCTGATCCCACGCCTTGAGCGCGGAGTGCAGCGCCCCTTTGGCGCTCAGCAGTCCCTGTATGCTGAGCGCCTTCACTCCGTTGAACAGCAGCGCATCCTCCTGTCGCGCGCAGTTGATGGCGGCCTGGGCCGCGTCGCCGAGGTTCAGAGGCAAGCCCGCCTCCTCGAACGCCGCGATGTCCCGTCCGCTCAGGCGGAAGCCGGCCTGGATGGCCACCAGCGGCACCGCGCCGGCCGCCGAGAGGCAGACCTGCTCGCTGACGGCCTTCTCCTGCACGCTTTCCTCGTTGCCGGGGATGAGCTTGAGCCCGAGGCCGAAGGGGCCTTCCACGGCCAGAACCCGGCGCGCGCTCATCTGCATCTTCGCCGCGCCCACCACCGTTGCGTCAATCGCCTCCCACACCTTCGCGCTGATCGGCGCCTCGCTGCGGTTCAGGAATTTCACGCTCATGGTTGTCACCTCCTGGGTATTAGCTCTTCAGGTTGCCGACGGTCGGAATTGCCGCGGGCGCGGCGGGAGCGGCGGGAGCGGCCGCGCCGCCCTTCACCTTCTCAGCCATCTCGTTCACCTCCATTGCGCCGGCCTGCAGGAACCCCTCCTCGTCCGCCAGCAGGACGTTCAGGAGCCGCTGAAGCTCCCCGACGTGCACCTTCTCTTCGTCGGAGATATCCTGCAGAACGGCCTTGGCGAGCGGATCATCCGTCGCATCGGCGATGGCTTCATAGAGGTGAATGGCCTCCTCCTCGCCCGCCAGCGCCAGCCGGAGCGCACGCGTCAATTCCCGCTTGGTGATTTTTCGCCCCGGAACGACCCCGCTGAACGGATTGACGAATTCCGGCATGGTGATTCTCCTTCCTCAAAGGCCTGGCAGAAAACATCCCTCGCACGCTGCAAATCATTGGCATTCTCCACTATAGGCGAGGTGGCGGGGCGAGTCAATATGCGGGAGAGGAGGATTTGCGAATGGCAATAAGAGGCTTTGGGCGGGTCACGGAGAACCTTGCGAAGGGCTAAATCCCTCGACCCTGAGGCCGGGACCGAACGGGCGAGCCTCCTTGTTCCTCACCGCCCGGAACGGGTGTGTTCGGCCCAGGTGCGGACGGGGAAAGCGGAAGATCGCCACGGCCGACCGAGTGGGCCGGGTTCCGCCAATGGCGTTTGCCGTCGGTCGGCCTCGCGATGACGATTGATTGGATGTCGCCTACTGCGCGAATTCGTTGAGGGCCAGACGCACGGCGATGTCTTCGCGCGAGAGGATGGCGACGCGCAGACGCTCGATGGGGAGGGCGGGGGCGCTGGAGTAGCCGTAGCAGTAGTCCACGTAGCGGATCGCTTCGAGCACGTCGGAGCCATCCGGTTGCTCCGCGCCGCGCGCCACGGCGTGCGCGCGCGCGTACCACATCACCGCCCCGGCGGCGAGCATCCAGAATCCCAGGCCGTGCGAGAGAGTGTATCCGTAGAACAGCTTCCCGAAATGCTGCTTGCCGTAGATTTTGGCCGCGAGGAAGCGCGAGATGGCCAGTTCCTCGGCGGGGCCGAGGGGCTGGCGCTCCATGCGGGCGATGCGCCGAAGCGGCGTGCGCCCCGGCAGCGCGGGGAGTTGCGGCGATCCCATGTTGAAGGCGAATTGCACGCCGATCCAGAAGTTCTTCAGCCGCACCCCCAGCCGCCCCGGAAGCGAGAGTTCGCGATACGACCCGCCCTGACGCCGCTGGAAGAGGAAGTGGAATTGCCGGTACATCATCCGCGGCAGCCAGCCCGGCGGACCGGGCAGCGGCTCGGTCGCGGCCTCCCCCATCAGCCCCGCCTCAAGGATGGCGACGAGTTGGCGGAATTTCTCCCCGCGCACGTTCTCCAGTTTCGCCTGGCCGAGCACTTCGAGGAATTTGTGCGCCAGGAACAGGCGGCGCGACAGCGGGAGGTCGTCGCGCAGGACCACGCGCAGCAGCGCCTCCTCCAGCGCCATGTAGTCCGACCAGGCCAGAAGGGTGCGGGCGTTGAGCCGCACCACGTCGGGATAGACCGGGAGGTGGCCGGAGCGTTCGCACAGGTCGAGCTGTTTCTGCATCAAATCGCGGCGGCGCACCACCGGCTCCCCCAGCCCGTGCGCGACCGCCTGGCAACTGAAGCGCATGCCGACGTACACCCCCGAGGGGGTGGCGGCGAAGGTGAAGGGATAGACGCTGCAGCCGAAGGTCTTCCCCAACTCCCCGACGTGTGTGTGCATGCGACAGAGGTTCTTCTCGTTCAGGAAGATGCAGGCGCCTTCGGGGGTGTAGCGCAGGCGGAACTTGTCCGGGTTGCGCCGTTCGTTCAGCGGGGCGTACCACTCCTTGCCCGCGAGCGCGGGCTCCAGCTTGCCCCAGTCGATTTTGGAGAGGCGCTCCTGGTCGGCTTTGGAGAAGGTGATGTCGTACTGGCGGCAGCACCAGCCGCAGGTCTGGCAGGAGTAGTTGACGAAGGGGGGGGCGTGGATCGTGCGGTTCACGTTCCCTTCCCGGCCGCGGCTGGCCCATTCATGGCGTGTTCACCACGGAGGCACGGAGATACAGAGGACGGCATTTCAAGGTAACGGCGCGAGACGAAAGGAAACCTCGGATGCGCACGGATACACGCGGATGAAGGAGAGAGGCAACGGCGGCTCCGTGTGGGATAAAGTGAAGCCGTCTCTAAATCGCTTTTTCTCTTTTGTATTTTATCCGTGTTCATCTGTGTACATCCGTGGTTCGCCCATTCGCCGCTCTCCGCGCCTCCGTGGTGAATCCCCCGCCCTATTCCTTTGCGAGGGTTGGCTTTGCGGCTGCCGGCGCGTAATGGAGTTTGCGGCAGATTTTGGTTGCGCCCTTCATGTCCGGCTTGAGCTCGAAGGCGATGCCGAGGTGGCGGCGCGCGTTCTCATCGTCCCCCATCTCCAGACAGCACTCCGCCAGCTTTTTGTGGAGGAAGGCGCGGCGCGGCTTGGCGAGGTTCAGCGCGAGCGCGCGCAGGTAGCAGGCGGCGGCCTGGTCGGGCGCGACGCCCGCGCCCAGGTCGCGGCAGCAGATCTGGAGGATGCGGTCGGCCAACTCGTTCATGAAGTAGCTGTGGCGGCAGCGCGTCTCCTCGGAGTGGTACAACTCCTCGTACATCGCCAGCGCCTTGTCGAATTGCTTGCGGTGGGCGTATTGCTCGGCCAGCAGGAACCAGCAGTCGATCCAGTCGCGCAGTTCGAGATGGTCGCGGAGACGGAAGGAGCCGAGCCGCACCAGCCGCTCGAAATCCTCCACCGCCTGCGCCCCCTTGCCGGAGACGAGGTCGTAGAGGATGCGCTCGGACTGCGAGGGGAGGCTGTCCCCTTCGCGCCGGTGCTTCAGCCGCGAGGCCGCGCGCATGGGCTCGACGCCGAGGCCGTGGCGGCGGTCGTACAGCGCGCGCGTGGAGGCGTTGGCGAGCACGCGGTTGGCCTCGATCACGCGCTTCATCTGCGCGGTGGCCCACTGCGTATGCTCGGAGTTGCGGTCCGGGTGGAACTGCTTGGTGAGGGCCCGGAACGCCTTCTTGATCTCCTCCTGCGTCGCGTCGCAGGAGACGCCGAGGGTTTTGTAATGGTCCAGCAAAGCTGCCATCCGAAAATCGAGATAGAGCGTAACTACTCCACTCTATATTTTGCGGGGAGGAACGTCAACAATGGAATGCAGAAGGCAGAGTGCAGAATGCAGAATGCGGAACGGGACGACGCTGTCTAACTGGAGGTCATTGCGAGGCCGAGCGCAGCGACGGCCGTGGCAATCTTCATCTCTTCCGTCGTCCTTGGCTGGCGGCGCGCACGGCGGAGGGGTCCTGTCGAATAACGGCCGACGGAAAACATGAAGATTGCCGCGTCGTTCCGCCCGCAAGCGGGCGGAACTCCTCGCAATGACCGCTTGATTTGTCACGGGGACGTGCCTTTTCGCGCAGGGCGGTTGCTCAATAAGTTGTCATTGCGAGGCCGACCCTGAGCGCAGGCGAAGGGGAAGGCCGTGGCAATCTTCATCTCTTCCGTCGTCTTTGGCTGGCGGCGCGCCTGGCGGAGCGTCCCTGTCGGATAACGGCTGACGGAAAAGCGGAAGATTGCCACGTCGTCCATCCCGCAAGCGGGCGGAACTCCTCGCAATGACCGCTTGATTTGTCACGGGGACGTGCCTTTTCGCGCAGGGCGGTTGCTCAATAGGTTGTCATTGCGAGGCCGACCCTGAGCGCAGGCGAAAGGGAAGGCAGTGGCAATCTTCATCTCTTTCGCTGTCTTTGGCTGGCGGCGCGCTTGGTGGAGCGTCCCTGTCGAATAACGGCCGACGGAAAAGCGGAAGATTGCCACGTCGTCCATCCCGCAAGCGGGATGGAACTCCTCGCAATGACCACGGTTGATTGGCGCGCCTCCTCAGTGTGCCTGCGGCACACTGAAGGAGCTTGTCCATTCCGGCAGCGGTGGCGGGGATTTGCGGAGCAGCGCTTTCCACGCTTCGTCGGTGAGGCGGTCGGACATGGGCTGCTTGAATTCGTAGTAACTGAAGACGGGGCCGAAGCCGATGACCAGCGTCCCGTCCGGCATGGGATAGGCGACGGCCATCCCGCGCATCGGGCCGGTGCCTTCCTCCAGAACCTTCCCGCTGTTGGCGTCGGTGTGGACGTCGGCGATGATCGTCGTCTCCAGCCCCTCGGCGGAGACGTCGGCCACGGCGTATTTGAGCCGGTCGCCGAAGGAGCGGATGAACTCGTAGTCATCCTCCGAGAGCGTCTTGTTGGCCAACTCGTTTGCGCTGATCTTGTAGAGGCGCTCGATGATCTCCTCCAGGGCGGTCAGCCGCATGCGCGAAGAATCGTCGAGCGCCTTCATCTCGTCAAGCCCTTTGCGGCTCAGGCGCGCCAGGCCCAGCAGGCGGCGGTAGAGTTCCGGGACCGGCTCGACGTACCCCTGCACCGGCTTGGGGCGTATGGGCATCCCGGTCGCCATCATCGTGTTGCTCTGCTTGGCGTAGAGGATCGTGTCGTGCCGCAACTGCGACCAAGAGCCGAGGAAGGTGTTGAGCTGCTTGTCCATCCAGGCGGAGGCGGACATAAATGAGGGGGTGCCTGGAAACGGGTGGTTTTCAAGCCCTTGTAGAGCGTAGAGCCAGCCGCCATACAGATTCTTGCTCCAGGATTTCTGGGCCAGGGCGTCGACCTCGGCGAAAGTCATCCGGAGAGAGACGGACTTCCGGTCGCTTGGGGCAACATGAATCATCTGAAACTTCGTCTTCAGATTTTCTTGTTGCTGCTGGTAGCGCTCATAGGCGTTATCCCCCGCAGCCCTAAGAATCGCGTCCGTGCGATCCGCGATGTTTGGAAACTCCGGTGGAGCCTGCTTTCCATCCAGTCTTATCTGAACTGGGCCACTAATGGCTGCAACCACATCCAGCCCTCTTGGGAAGCCGCGGATGATCCCCGCCTGCGTCTGCACGGCGGTGAAGGGGAGCGACTTGGCCGCGTCGCCAGTGAACTTGCCGACGGACGGGTAGACGAGCCTCCCCATGATGTACGAATCCGGGATGAAGCGCTGGCCCATCAGCCGCATTCCCTGGGTGTTCGCGTGCGCTTTGATGAGGTCTGCTTCCGTGGCGTTCGCCCCGGCGGCTTGGTTGCCCGTGCCACCGTAGATTTCGGGCGGGCGGAGCCTGGCCAGCGCGGCCTGCAATTCGGTCCAGCGAGTATCTACGACAGTTGTTTGAGACACGAGTTTGTCCATCGGTAGCATGGCATATGCCTGGCCATAGTCCTGCGGTGTCAGATCATCAGCGAACCCGACGTAGAACGCGGTGACGGAGTAGATGCGCTCCCAGATTTCCTGCGCGGTCATTTTCGGCGTGGTGTTGCAGGTCACGCGCGGGAACATCTCCGCGATGTGCAGGGCGGCGACTGTCTGGGTCTTGGCGACTTCCTCGCTGACCAGCGCGTCCTTGATGGTGTCGTTGTTCCCTTTGAGGAGGAAGGCCATGCGGCCATACCACATCATCGCTTTGAAGTAGCGCTTGAGCGGCTCGCTGCGGGTGTAGTGGCCGCGTGGGACATACTGCGAGTAGTCCTCCTTGTAGCCGAAGAGGGGGCTTGGCGCGAAGCCGGCGTGGGCTTCGATGAGGGCCAGTTCGGCTTTGACCTCCGGCAAGAGGCGCGCCGTCTCCACAATATTCGGGTCCGCCAGCAGCCGATCCGCTACGGTGAAATGGTCGCGGCAGAGGCCCCATGCGTTCGCGTCGCGCGGCTGCGCCCCTGTGCGTTTGCCGAGGACTTCGATGGCGTATTGCTTGGCACTCTCCGCGCGCATGGCCGCACTGAACGCCGCCAACTGGGGAATGAACTGTCGCTCCTCGATTCCCTTGAGCGTCTCGTCGAACTGGATGTGATAGAGGTGCAGGAGGGAGTCGGAGGTGATGAAGACCGGCAGGCCGGAGTCCTTGACGTTCTTGTAGAACGCCTCCACGCGGTCGTTCGAGAAGGCGTCGCTGACGGCGAAGCCGTTCCTGGCCAGCAACGCGCGCGCCGGTTCCGAGAGCCGCCCCTGCGCCTGCTGCCAGTCGGCGGCTTTGGTCAGGTCGAGCGGCAGGGGGGTGGCGGGGACGGAGGGGGTCACCTCAATCGCCGGGACCGGCTCGTACCAGGAGGCGAATTTCTCCGCGAGTTTCTTCTCAGACGCCGGCTGCGCGAAGGCACTGACGGCGAGGGCGAGGAGCGGAAGAATTAGCCAGGTGCGCATGGGGGCCTCCTTACTTGCAGGACTTTGGCTCATTCACAAACGGCCGACGGAAAACATGAAGATTGCCGCGTCGTTCCGCCCGCAAGCGGGCGGAACTCCTCGCAATGACCTTTCAATGGTTGCGGCGGCTTGCCCGTCCGCGCGGAGCCGTCGTCCAATTGAGCGGTCATTGCGAGGTCCCGCCTTCGGCGGGGCCGTGGCAATCTTCATGTTTTCCGTTGACGTTCAGTGCCACGGGCCTACTCGTCGCCTTCAAGCGAGGCGGCCAGATCTACCCACAATGGATTGGACTGCACTATCAATTCTTCCTTCCTCGCCCGCGACCAGGACTTGATCTGCTTCTCCCGCGCGATGGCTGATCTCGGGTCCGGAATCTCTTCGTAGTGGAGCAGCAGCGTGATGTTGTAGCGCTTTGTGAACCCTTCAGCCAACTTGGTGCGGTGTTCCAGCACGCGGCGCCGAAGGTCGTTTGTGACGCCTGTATAAAGGACGGTTTTCAGCGCGTTGGTCATGATGTAGACGTACATCGGTTGTCCCCGCCCAACGGCCTAACGGAAAAGTGGAAGATTGCCACGTCGTCCCGCCCGCCAGCGGGCGGAACTCCTCGCAATGACCGCCAATGATAACCGCTGCGGCTCGACTTTTCGTGAGGGAGTGAACGGGCTACTCCCGGCGAACGACCTGACGGAAAGCCGGAAGATTGCCACGTCGTTTCCCCGCCTTCGCGGGGGAACTCCTCGCAATGACTTCGACTACTTTCCTGCGAACGAGTACCCCGCGATGAGGTCCTTCAATTCCTTCGTCTTGGAATCGATCTGTCCCTTCAGGGTGTCCTGCTTGCCCGAGGCCTCCTTGAACTTATTCTCCTGATCCTCGAAGTCCTTGACGTAGCGGGCGCGGAGGGTGCGTTCCTGCTCGGTGGCGCCGAGGGCCTGCATGTTCTGGCGGACGCGGTCCTGGACGCGGGAGATCTCCGTCTTCTGCCGCTCCAATTCCTGCGACTGGCGGTTCAGGTCGGCGATTTCGCTCTGAAGCTTCGCCACGCTCTCCAGGAACTTCTTCGTGTCGGCGGTCACGTACTTCTGGCGCGAGTAGAAGAGGAGGGTGTCCGGGTTCGCGTTGCTGATGGCGATGGTGGAGCTGCCGGGGTTCTCCTCGGTCACGCTGAAGGCGACCTGCTTGTGCGCGGCGAGGGGAACTTCAAAGCGGTAGAACTGCGCGGTCTGCTCCATCGGCTTGGCGGTCGGCTCCACCAGTTTCCAATCCGCGCGGAAGGGGTGCTGAACGATGATGGTCTTGTCCTTGCTCTCGACGTTGTTGAGGTTGTAGACGGTGGCCTGGCGCTGGCGGAAGTCGGCGTACATCATGCCGTTGATCACGCGCAGTTGCCAGAAGTCCTGCGAATAGCCGCCGGCGACGGGGTTGACGCGCGTGCCGAGGTCCACGGCGAAGGAGATCAGCCGCTGGTCCTTGCTCTGCGCCTCCGGCTCCTTGGGGTCGGGCTTGCCGGCGGGGGTGAAGGTCTCAATCAGCGCTTCGCCGGCGTAGGTGTCCTGCTCGTACACCGTGATGGGGCCCCCTTCGAGGGTGAGGCCGGTGGTGTTGCGCAGGAGAAGGCCGTCCATGGGGTTGTCGCGGCGGACGGACTGGTCGTAGATGGAGACGCGGCGTCCTTCGATGCGGCTGTTGACGATGGGGAGCATGGCGGAGCGGTCGCTGGCGATGGTGACCGGTTCCTTGATGTCGTAGCGGAAGAGCGCGCCCATGGTCTGTGCGGCGGCGGCGCTGACCTGCTGCTGCATCCCCCGCATCATGTTCGGCGCGGGCGCTGCGGCGGGGGCGGCGAAGGCCATCATTCCCGCGGCCCCGCCGAGCGCGGCATCTTTGCGGGCCACCGCCTTCTCGGCGCGGACCATCTTGTCGGCGGCGACCTGCGGCTCCGCGTCCGCCAATTCCTCTCCCGCCGCATACGTGACCGGCGCGGCGACGCCCATCCCCGTCAGCGCCAGGGTGGGCCGCGTGACGTACCAGGGGTCGTACAGGTCCTGGATGAAGGAGACGGGAAGGCCGCTGACCAGCGCGAGTTCCACGTCCTTCCATTCCTCGCCGCTGACGTTGTCCACAATCGCCCAGCCCTGAAGCAGCGGGGCTTCGCCCTTCTTATCCCCCAGGACGATGCGGTAGCTGACCTTCCAGACCGGCTGCTCCTGGATATACGAGGCGAAGAGGTCGCGCTTCCCCTTCCCGGCCGCGTGGATCACCACCTGCTTCTCGTCGCGGTGGTGGCGGCTGAAGAGGGTTTGCAGGTACTTCTGCATCTCGGCCTGGAGGCGCGGGTCCTTGAATTCGATCTGCGCGACCTCGCTCAGGTCGAACGACTTCACGGAGCCATCCGCCAGGAGGATGGAGAGGCGATTCTCTTCGGTTACGGTGTCCCCCTTGCGGACCTCATGCTTCTCGATGGCCAGGACGCGGCCCGGGACGGGGCCGGCGGGCACCTGGAGGGCCACTTCGGCCCCTTTCATCTGCTCCAGGATGGCGGGCAGGCCGCTGGCGCCCTGGAGGTTGAAGGTGTACTCCGCGAGTTGCTGCGCCACGGTCTTGGTGGATTCGTAGCCGATGGACTGGATCGTGCCGCCGCCCAGGTCCAGGACGGTGAGGCTCTTGAGCAGATCGTTCATCTGGTCGGTCTTGAAGCGGAGCGCCACGTCGGTGGTTCCTTCCACCGATCCCTCGCGCTCGAAGTAGCCCACGCCGTGCTTGTACAGCACCACGCGCTTGATCGGCAGCGGCTGCGGCGCGGCCTGCTGCGCCCGCGCGTCGAGCGCGGCACAGGACAGAATCAGCGAAACGGACAGGATCGTCAGGAACGCGCGAACCATGGCGGCACCTCCTCAATGAAAGACCCTTTTGGACGCCTTAGCCCCACTCTCTTGTACACCAACCTCTTTTGACGCGCAAGGAGTTTGGCGGTTCCATCATTGCGAACGCTCCCACCCGCGAGGGCGCAGCATGCTGCGCCCCTACAACGGGCGCGGGGCGCTGCCCCGCGACGCGGACTTGATAGTCCGCGCTACACAAGTTTCGACGCGCAAGGAGTTTGGCGGTTCCAGGAATAACGGATTCAACGTTCAACGCGGTGCGCAGCACGCACCTGATCCGACGTTCAACGTCCAACGTTCAAGTAACGGCGACAACGGAGTTACCCGCCAGCGTCTCCGCGTCGTTCATTGAATGTTGGGCGTTGAACGTCGGATCAGGTGCGTGCTGCGCACCGCGTTGAACGTTGAATCCGTTCCGCCTTTGACGCCTCCCCCGCCGGCGCGGTATCATGATTCCCTTGCTATGCCCATTCACAGGAGGAAATACATGGAGTGCCTCATCCAGAACGCTCGGGTCGTCGAGCCGGACCGCGTGCGCGTCACGGACCTGCTGATTCAGGATGGCGTGATCACCAAAATCGGGCGGGTGAAGGCCCCGAAGGGGGCGCGGGTCATTCGCGGCGAGAAATTGCTGGCGCTGCCGGGATTCATTGACATCCACACCCATGGCGCGATGGGGTTCGACCTGACCAGCGGTGAATTCGACGCCAAGCGGGGCGCGTTCGTCGCCACCGAAGCCGCGTGGCGCAAGGGAATTCCCGCGGTGATGAAGCGCTACGCGCAGGAGGGCGTCACGCGGGCGCTGCTGGCCACCGCCGCCGCGCCGATGGAGCGGCTGGAGATGGCGCTGTCGCTCGCCGCGGACTACGTTGAGAGCGAGCGCAACGGCGTGGAGGGGACGCGGCTGGAGGGGACGCAACTGGAAGGCACTTTCCTGAGCAACCCGAAGAATGCCGGGGCGCAGAACCCGAAGGACTTCATGGTTCCAAGCTGCGCCACCTACGACCGCCTCCAGCGCGCCGCGCGCGGCACGATGCGGTACGTCAACTGCGTCCCCGAGTACGGAAAGGCCGCAGTGGATCTGACGCGCCACATGACGCGCCAGGGAGTGCTGGTGGGGGCCGGACATACCAGTTGCGTGGCGGAGGAGGCGGACAAGTGCCGCAAGGCGGGGCTGCGCGTCTGCGTCCATATGCTCAACGGCCCCACGGGGAACTCTTTCAAGCCGTTCTTCGGCGGGAACATGGTAGAGTTCTTCCTCACCCGCCCGGACCTGTACGTCGAGTTGATCTGCGATGGCTACCACATCAACCCGTCGTACGTGCTGGATGTGATCGAGCGCAAGGGATTGGACCGCGTGGTCCTGGTCACCGACGCCATGTTCGCCAAGGGGGCGCCGGGGGTGACGGAGTTTGCGTTCGGCGGGCTCTATGGTCAACTGGCCCCCGGCGGAGAGTACCTGCGCGTCAAGGATGACCCGAATTTCACCCTCTTTGGGAGCGTGCTGGCGATGCCGCGCGCTTTCTCCAACGTCCTGAGCTGGCTCACGAGCGACCGGCCGGGGGTGTGGCACGGCGACCGCCTGGCGATGGCGACCGACGAGGCGTTGGTGGGCCTCGCCCGCGCCGCCTCGGCCAATCCCGCTCATCTGCTCGGGCTGGACCGCAAGGTCTCCAGCCGGATCGGCGAGGGAACCGGCGCGCTGGTGGAAGGGAAATGCGCGGACCTGGTTCTGGCTGCGCTTTCCGGCAAGCCGGGGGCGTACCGACTCAAGGTGAAGCACACGATGGTTGAGGGGCGAGAGGTCGCTTGAATGACGAATGACGAAATCCGAATGACGAATAAAGCGCCAATGACGAAATGCCCGGATGGCGATCTCGCGCGCTGCGCGCGAACGGGCGTTTTCGGATTTGCTGCTTCGGACATTCCTTCGTCATTTGAAACTGGCAGGAGCGTAGGACTATGACATCCTCTTTCCTCCAATGCAGGCTTGATACGGTTTCTCTGCCGAAGTTCCCCGACGCCCTTCGCGTCACGCTGACCGACCAGAAGCGGGGCATCCGCATCGGCGTCATTCCCGCGGCGGGGGGGGAGATCGGGAGCTTTCAGATCAGGGATGGCGCGCGGTGGCGGGAGATACTGTACCGCGCGATGAAGTACGGCGCGGCGGGCGGCGACGGCTGGAGCGGGCGCGCGCCCACGCTCTGGCCGGCGGTGGGGCGCAGCTTCAGCGAAAAACAAATTGCGGCGTGGCGGCGCACGGGCAAGATTCCGGGGCATTGCGCCTACGTCGTCAACGGCAGGGAAAGGCGCATCGGCGGCCACGGCTTCGCGCGCAACTTCCCCTGGAGCTTCGAGAATTACGGCTACGGGCGGGAGGAGGCCTGGGTCACCTGCGCGCTGCGCAGCAGTGCGGCGACGCGCCGCTGGTACCCGTTCGATTTCGAGATGCGCGTGACGTACACGCTCGACCGCGGCAGCTTGCGGATGCGCTATGAGGTGGCCGCCGGGCGCGCCAACCGCGGGCCGATGCCCTTCTGCCTGGGCAACCATATCTCTTTCAAGCTTCCCTTCTTCGGGCGCGGGCGCTTCGGCGACTGCACGCTGCGCACGAATGCGACGCGCCTCCTCGAACTGAGCCCGCTCAACCTGCTCTCCGGGCGGAGCGAGCGGGTGGACCTCTCGCGGCCCGTGAGCGTTGGGGACGAGCAGTGGCAGAATACCGTGCTGGGGGGGCTGCGCGCCGATGCCGCGCGGATGGAGTTGAACGATCCCAAGGGGCTGAAGATGGTGGTGACGCAGGGGGAGATTCCCGTCGGACGCCGCCGTCTGGCGGAGCGGAACATCCTCTTCGTGCTCTGGGCCTCGCCCCAATTGGGCTATTACTGCCCCGAGCCGTGGGCGGGCAAGCCCAACGGCCTCAACGACGCCGCCGGGCGGGTGAGCCTGTCCAGGGGAGAGCGGTTCGCCTGGGAGGCGAAGTTTCAGCCGGTGAGGCGCGCGCGCTGCGGCTGAGGCCTGGGCGCAGCATGCTGCGCCCCTACCCGGGACGCGTTCTCCCGCAAGAAAGACGAAGTTTCAGCCGGTGAGGCGCGCCGGCCGCAAATGAGTGGCAGGGCAAGGCATGCCTTGCCCCTACGAAGCATGGCATGCTGATGAAGTTCTGGCCTCGCCGTTGCATTCCGGCGGCGCGATGATAGAATAACCGCGCCCCTGATGGCCGTTTCTTATCGAGGTGACAGGATGGACAAGTTCACAATGCCGTTCGAGGAGCCGATCCGCGAGGTCGAGCACCAGATCGACGTGATCCGCGCCGATACAAAGATGAAGAACTCGGAGCGCGAGAAGGCGATCCAGGAGCTCGAGGCCCAGCGGCTGACGCTCATCAAGGAGATCTTCTCCAAGCTGACCCCCTGGGACCGGGTGCGCATCAGCCGGCACCCCAGCCGCCCCACCAGCGCCGAGTACATCCCGCTGGTCTTCGAGGAGTTCCTCGACCTGCACGGCGACCGGCGCTTCGGCGAGGACAAGGCGCTCGTCGCCGCGTTCGCGCGCGTGGGAGACCAGCGCGTGATGTTCCTGGGGCAGCAGAAGGGGCGCACGACGAAGGAGAAGCTCGCCTGCAATTTCGGCATGCCGCACCCGGAGGGATACCGCAAGGCGCTGCGCGCGATGAAGCTGGCCGAGAAGTTCCACCTGCCGGTGGTGACCTTCATCGACACGATGGGGGCGTACCCGGGAATCGGCTCGGAAGAGCGCGGCGTGGCGGAAGCGATCGCGGTGAACCTGATGGAAATGTCCCGCCTGCGCACTCCGCTCATCAGCATCATCATCGGCGAAGGGGGCAGCGGCGGGGCGCTGGGACTCGGGACGGGCGACCGCCTGATCATTCTCGAATACGCCTACTACTCCGTGATCTCCCCGGAAGGTTGCGCGGCGATCCTCTGGCGCTCCGGCGATCAGGCGCCGCGCGCGGCCGAAGCGCTGAAGCTCACCGCCCCGGACCTCGTGAGCCTGGGGGTGATGGATGAGATCATCCCCGAGCCCCCCGGCGGCGCGCACAACGACCCCGAGTCGATGGCCGCGTCGCTCAAGAAGGTGATCCTTCGGAACCTCGAAGAGTTGCGCAGCCTGCCGATGGAGAAGCTGCTGGAGATGCGCTACGACAAGTACCGCCGTCTGGCTTACTATATGGAAGGGCGCGAGGAGCGCAGCCCGGTGGCGCTGCTGAGCCAGCGCGCCGCCGCCGCCGAACGGCGCAAGGCCCGCCGCAGCGAGAAGACCGCAACGGGAAATTGCTGAGAGAGGATTTGCGATATGAACAACGTTTGCTCTGTTGAAACCACCGTGACAGCGTGTCGTTCCTCGCGTGGTCGAGGTGGGGACACAAAACTTTCCCTTGGAAAGTATTGTGTCCCCACCGGCCCAAGCGCGCGGGTTCCGGCCATTGCGTAATCAGTAATCGTCATCCCTCCTCTTGACATGTCTCCTCCGGCTGAACTATACTTCGGTTCGGGTGTTTGCCTTTTAGCGACGCGAGGGAGTGCCATGCGCAAGATCGTTATGGCGGGTCTGATGCTGGCTGTCTGCGTGGCGATGACCGGCTGCTTCACGTTCGATGCCCAGCACAATCGCGACCAGAAGAAGATCATCCTGACGGACCTGGGGTTGATCCACACGGACGTGGATTTCCTGCTGGACCTCGAAAAGCCCACCATCCTGGATGGCGGGATTTACTGGTAAGCTTCCGGCAAGAGCTTCGCGCCGGCGCTACATAAAGTTCAAGGCCGCGCGTCACCCGACGCGCGGCCTTTTCGTTTCCCCCCATCCGCTCCGCCAGACCGGGGCTCACTGCAGCGTGAAGGTCACCTGGACGCTGGCGCGAATGGCGATTTTCCCGAGGGCGATCGTCTCCCCGGCCTCGCCGACGTCTCCGCGCACATCCTGTATGACGTTCTGCGCCATGCCGTTGATCTGGCCGCCCCAGCGCGAGGCCCAGGGATAGGCGCTTCCGCTGTAGTTCTCGTTGATCTGGATCGCCGCGTCCACGGTCTGGTCCAGCACCGCGGCCATCTTGTCCGCCTTCTCCTTGGCCGCCTTGAGCGCCATCTCGCGCGCCTGGTCGCGCAACTGCTTGAGCGCCGTCGTCTGGAAGTCCACGCCGAAGATGTGATTGACCCCGGATTGCAGCGCGCTGGTAATCACCCCTTCCACCCGGCTCACGTCCGTGATGGTGACCGCCAGGGTGTTGCGCACGAAGTAGCCGATGAACTCCTCCTGGCGGTAGTCGTCGCGCCAGCGCGGCTCGATGGAGAGCTGGTCGGTCTGGATATCCTTGTCCTGCACCCCGGCTTCCTTGACGGCGGCGAGGGTCTTCTTCAGGATTTCGTTGTTCTTCTGCTTGGCCACCAGGATGTCCTTGTCCATCGTCTCGATGCCCAGGCTGATGACGATCTTGTCCGGTTTCGCATAGACCACCGCCTCGCCGGTGACGTTGATCTTCGAGCGGTCATCATACCCCAACTGCGCAAACGCCCCTGCGGCCAGACAGGCCGTCAACAGAAGAGCCGCCGCCATGGTTTTCATCCGGGTTTCTCCTTGCCGTTGAACTCAAAAGGCCATTTCGATTGCCACAGACCAGCACGATAATCCCTGCGGAGGTCCGCGTCAACTCTAATGGCCGCGTTGAGTGCAAGGAGAACCGTGTAGCGCGGGTTTGCGATCCGCGAACTTCCGTTCGGAACGCGGCATGAACGCCGGCCTCACGCGCAATGGGCGCAGCATGCTGCGCCCCTACACGTCGGCCTGCCGCACGGAACTCACCTTGCGAAGGCGTGTCTGGCGACGGTCTTGCTCTGTTGAAATCATCCTGCGAACCCCCGCAGGGGGTGACGGATAATAGCCCACGGCGAGCGAAGCGAGTCGTGGGGAACGACACGACCTGGGAAGTGATGAGAGCCCCCGAAGGGGGCGACGGAACCTTGGCGGGAGGCTCCGTCGCCCCCTGCGGGGGCTCGGGGGGTGAGTGCGACTTAACCCCACGACTCGCTTCGCTCGCCGTGGGCTAAGGTCCGGCGGCCGCTTCGCGGCCTGACGAACGGAACCGGATGATTTCAAGAGAGCAAAATAGCTTCCAGTCCTGCGCTAGGATTCATAAACCCTTGACAATCCAAGGCCAAACGAAGATAATCAGGCCCCACGCGCGGGCAATTTGAGGATGAGAAGGACTTGAGCAGCCGATCCCTTTCCGGCGGATTCAGCCGGCCTTTCCGGGCCTGCAACGGCCTGACCGCTGTATTGTTGCTCTGCGCGTCCGTCGGCTTTGCCCAGGCGCTCACGCCTGCGGTGGATGCCATCCTTCACTCCGACACCCCGAAGCCCGCCGCGCGTCACGCCGAACCGACCGAGGATCATCTCCCGGCCGCCTATTTCGCCGCGCTGGCGAAGGTCAAGTCGGATTACGGCCTCTTCACCGAGGCGGCGGCGCTCTATCGCACGGCGATGGCGCGCGAGGAGAAGGAGTCGCAGAAAGCGCAATACGAGCTGGGCCTGGCGCAGGCGCTGTTTGACGGGGGCCATGCGGATGATGCGCTGGCCATCTGGAAGCGGATCAGCGAGGGGAGCGACCTCTCCACGGCCTCCTGGGCGCAGATGCGTCTGGCGATGGGGCTGGCGGATTCGGGCCATGCCGACGAGGCGGCGGCGATGTACGAGAAGATCGCGCTGGACTCCCCGCTACAGGTGCTTCGCGGCACGGCGGCGCGCAAGCTGGGGGAGCTTCTGGCCAAGCGCGAGAACCGCGCCAACAAGCTCGCCCAGTTCAAAGAACGCCTGATGAAGCAGCCGGACCGGCGCGAATTGCTCGACTTGGTGCTGGCCCTTCAGGAGGATGACCCGGACGGCCGATTGGCCACGCTGGAGGCGCTGCTGAAGCTCAAGCCGCACGACCCGGAGTTGACGCGCCTCTACGGTGAGGAACTCCTGGAGGCCGACCGCCTCGATGACGCTGAGAAGTTCTACCTGGCCATGATGCGCGATTACCCCGAGGATACGCGCCGCGCCTGCGAAAAGCTTGCGCATATCGCGGTGCTCAAGGAGAATCCCGCCAAGGCGGAGGAGTGGGTGATGATGGCGGTGCGTGATTTCCCCGCCGGGGTGGAGCGCTCGATGTACCTGGCGCGGCAGGAAATCGCCCTTGAATTGTGGGCCCCGGCTGAAAAGAATGCGCGCGAAGCGTATAATCTGGCCGAAGGCGCGACCCTGAAAGCCGCCGCCGCCATCGAATTGGGGGAGGCGCTCTTCCGACTGGGACGCGTGGAGGAAGCAAAAGGTTTTCTAAAGCCGCTGGCTGAGCAGTCCGCATGGCGCGGGCTGCAGACCAGGGCTCGGGCGTTGATGGCCGAAATGGAACGAGTTCCGCCGGCAGCCGGCCCTGGAATGAAAGGGAAGTGATATGAACACGGTTCGAAAGATCGCTCTGGGGTGCTTCGCCCTGGCGTTGTTCGGGTTCGCCCTGCCGACTCTGGCGGGGGATGGGATTCCGCACGCGCTGGGGCTGCGGATGGCGCGTCCCTCCCCGGGCATGATGATGGCGGGAGATTCTCTGCCGCCGGTCGGGCGGGTCTCAGGCGGCGGCACGCCGATATTCAGCCTGGCCCCCTCGATGCCCACCCCGATGGACCAGGGGAGCATCGGCTCCTGCGGCTCCTGCTCCACCGGGTACGCTTGGAAGAGCCATATGGAGGCAGTCGCCCGCGGCTGGAGCCCCAGTGGCGGCGCGCATACGTTCAGCCCCTCCTATCTCTACCCGCAGGTCAACGGCGGGGGGGACAATGGCTCGTACTTTGAAGACAACCTCTTTGTCCTGTGCAGCCGAGGCGTTTCCACCATCTCGGCTCAACCGTACGTGGAGAACGTCACCACCTGGCCGACCCAGTCCCAGTACGAGAACGCGATGCCGCAGCGCAATGCCTATGTCAAGGGGGGAGCGATTGGCTCGGTGGTCGCATTGGGCACCCCCGCCGCCGTCAAGAAGGCCAAGGCTCTTATTGCGAAGGGGACGCCGCTGCTCCTGGGTATCTCGGTGGACAACGCCTTCGACAACCTGGATTCGGGCGCGACGAACTACGTCTGGTACCCCAATGCGTCGAGCATCCGCGGCGGGCACGCCATTCCTCTCATCGGATACGACGACACGATTACCGACGGGGATGGCCACGTCGGCGCGTTCGAGTTCCAGAATTCCTGGGGGACCGGCTGGTGCAACGGGGGGCGCGCCTACATCGCCTACGACGCCTTCTATGAGGGCCTGTGCGTCAATCAATACGCCTATTATGGCGCCGAGCGCAAAGCCTACACCCCCACGATCAAAGCCAATATCACCATCAACCACCCCAAGCGCGGCGTAGTCTTTGTTGTCATCGGCTCGGGGCTGGGGAGCAAGGCGAAATGGAGCGAGGTGTATTACGGCGGTCTGGTCATGAACGAGGCGGGGGTATGGGATGATACGCACGCCAATATTTCAGCGACGCTGGACATCACCGGCGGCGCCAAGTGCTGGCCTCCTTCAACCAAGAATGCCTGGTGGATGATGGCGTGGGATTACGATTCAGACGGCGTCACCGGCTCCATCGCGCAGTTCCAATTGGTCGGCCCTGGCGGGACGTACACGGCGACCGTGCCGGTGGGCATGGCGGACGTGGGTCCCACGTACATCACCCTCGGTGGAACCGGCGTCCCCAGCGTCATGGGCCTGTGCAACACGTGCGACGAAGCCGCCGAATAGGCGCTTGAATACCCGATAACGAAGAGAAAGGGAAGTGCGATGAACCGAGCGCGAAAGATGGCGGTCGCCTCCGTGGTTCTGGGGTTGGCGCTGGCGGCGCTGCCCGCGCTGGCGGATCAGCAGTTGCACGCGCTGGGGCTGCGGATGGCGCGCCCCTCGCCGGCGATGGTGGCGGATGATTCGCTGCCGGGCGGCGAGGTGGCGAAGTCGAAGAAGCCCATCGTCGATGCGTACAGCCTGGCCGCTTTCATGCCGGACGCCATGGACCAGGGGCAGTACGGCTCCTGCGCCTCCTGCGCCACGGGGTATGCCTGGAAGAGCTACATGGAGCACGTTCGCAAGGGCGCGGAGGGCTACGATTTTTCGAACACCTTCTCTCCGAGCTACCTGTATCCGCAGGTCGACGGCGGAGGCGACTACGGTTCCTACCTGGAGGACAACCTGGCCGTCCTTTGCATGCGCGGAATCACCACGATGGCCGACCAACCCTACAATACGGCGGACAGCGACTCCATTCTCCGCGAGTGGCCGAGCCAGGGTTACTGCGATCTTGCAATCCCGCACCGCATTGCATACGCCAGCGCCAAGAAGGTCAGTTTTGGCAAGACCCTCCCTGCGACCAGTCCCGACGAGCTGGCGAAGATCAAAGCGTTGATCCTGAAAGGGACGCCGGTGCTGGTCGGCATTCTGGTGGACAACGCGTTCGACAGCCTGCCCTCGGGCGCAACGAATTTCGTCTGGTACCCCAACGGGCTCGCCGTTCGCGGCGGACATGCCTTCCCCCTCATCGGATTCAATGACACGATTACCGACGGGGCGGGGCACGTAGGCGCGTTTGAGTTCCAGAACTCCTGGGGCGCCGACTGGTGCCTGGCGGGGCGCGCGTTCATCGCCTACGACACGTTTTACGGCACCAACATGGTGGACGGGCAGGTCTACTACGGCGTCGAGCGCAAGCAACCGTACACTCCGAAGATGAAGGCGCAGGCGACTATCGCGCACCCGTACCGCGGCGACATATTCGTTCAGATCGGCGTGGGACCCGTGACGAAGCCGAAATGGACGGAGTGGTTCTACTATCCGCTGCTCATTAACACGCTGGCCGGCATCTGGGATGAGCAGAATCCCAATATCGTCACGACGATGGACGTCAGCGGCGGAGCCAACTACTGGCCTCCCACGACCAAGAACGACTGGTGGATGCGGGTAGTGGACAGCTACGGCGACGGCAAGACCGGCGGTATTATTGAATTCCGCGTTCAAGGGCGAACGGGCGGCTGGGTTCAAGCGCCTGGGCCTGTCGCCACGGTCGATATGGGGGACACGTACATCCACCTCCTGAGCAGCACCGGCGCTCCGCGCCTTCTCTGCCCGACGTGCGATGAGGCGGAAGAGTAGGCGGCGGAGGGGATTGATAATTGATGAATGATGATTGCGAATTGGGGCGCGGATGCTTTGCGCTCAGGCGAATAGGGCGCGAAAGGTGGGGAGTGTGACGATCCGCAACCCGGTTCGGGCGCTGGTGATCTACTGCGCCGCGGTCCTGGCATGGTCGGCCTTCAAGCCGCATGATTACGCCACCTGGTTCTTCGAGACGTTCATCGGCATCGGCGGGGTCGTCGCGCTGGCGCTCACGCAGCGGCGGTTCCGTTTCTCCAATCTCGTCTACCTGCTGGTCGCCATCCATTTCACCATCCTCGCCGTCGGGGGGAAGTACACGTACGCGCTGAACCCCTGGTTCGAGTGGCTCAAGGGGGCGCTGGGGCTGGCGCGCAACCATTTCGACCGCGTGGGGCATTTTGCGCAGGGGTTCGTCCCGGCCATCATCGCGCGCGAGTTGCTGCTGCGCACCAGCGGGCTGAAGCGCGGCAAGTGGCTCGCCTTCCTCTGCATCGCCACCTGCCTGGCTATCAGCGCATTCTATGAACTCATCGAGTGGTGGGCGGCGGCGCTGTTCTACCCCGCCAACCCGGCGGAGTGGCTGGGGATGCAGGGGGATCTGTGGGACGCGCAAGAGGATATGTTCATGGCGCTGCTCGGCGCGACCTGCGCGATCCTGCTGCTCTCGCGGCTGCATGACCGGTCGATGAGGAAGCTGGAGGAGCGCGGGCCGTAAATCAGGCGCGGCCCGTGCAGGCCCGGGCTTCAGTCCGTGCAAACAGGTGGGCGGGCTAAAGCCCGCCCCTACACGTTTGTCGCATGGAATAGAGGCAGGCGACGATCCGTATGATTCAGATCTACGTTGACGCGGACGGCTGCCCGGTGAAGCAGGAAGTCTGCAAGGTGGCGAAACGCTATGGGATCGCGGTGACGTTCGTGGCGAACACGCCTATGCCCATCCGGCACGACGACGCGCACCGGATGGTGGTGGTGGACGGCAGCCATAAGCTCGATGCGGCGGACGACTGGATCGCCGAGCATGCCGAGCCGGGGGATATTGTGATCACTGCCGATATCCCGCTGGCGGCGCGCTGCCTGGCCAGGGGGGCGGCTGTGCTGGACCTGCGCGGCGGGGCGTTCACGGAGGAGGGGATCGGCCACGCGCTGGCCGGACGCGAGTTGATGTCGCACCTGCGCGCCATGGATGCCGTCACCGGCGGCCCAGCCCCCTTCGCTCCGCGCGACCGCTCGAAGTTCCTTCAGCGCCTCGACGAAACCATCCACGCGCAACGGAAGAAGAAACCACAGGAGTCTTGAAACCTTCGGAAGGTTCGTTCGAAACCCTCCAGGGCAGAGTTCCCGCGGGGACGTTCATAATGTGTCATCGCGAGGGCGGCCGGTCACGAACGCTACGAGCTGGAGGAGGTTTCTCCGGCCGGCCGTGGCGATCTTCTGCTTTCAATAACCTTCCCCAAAGCCACCGTTCCCGGAGCAAGCGGGTATTGAATATGGAAGATCGCCGCGTTCGCGCCGGGAACCGTCCAGCCGCAAACGCGGTCTTCGGCGGCGCTCTCTCGCGATGACTTTTGGTTTATTGAGAGAACGGCAGAAAAAGAACTGGCGCGCCAAGCCCGTTGCGTGCGAGCCCGGCGCGCCACTCTTCAATCAACAATCATCACTTATCAATCATCAATTATCAATCCCTACTTCTTCTTCCCCCAGATCTGCGGATTCTGGCGGTGGGCTTCCTGAATTACGGCGATCTGCTGGCGCACCTGGGCGGGGGTGACCACCAGCGGCCCGCCCTGCGTGATGTGCTTGTGGAGCATGCGATAGTAGGCCAGGCCGAGGGTGCGGAAGAGGTCCTTCTGCTCCTCGGGCACCTGCCACTTCTCGGTGTGCCAATTCAGTTGCTCGCCGCAGTAGGCGGGGGTCCAGTCGGGGTTGTGGATCGGTACTTCGGTGGCGCGCTGCCTGGGGGCTTCGGCCGGCTTGTAATAGCGCCACTCCATCTCCGTCATGCCGCCCTTCAGGCCGCCCTGGGTTCCGAAGAGGTGGTAGGTGAACAGGGGATAGGCGCAGCAGGAGGAAATCTCCAGGTCGATCAGCGGGCGCTTCTCGGCGCGCAGCAGGAGCTTCACGTGCCCCTCGGCGTCGCCGAAGAAATGGGCGCGGTCCATGAAGCAGAAGACGGCGGGGGTCTGGTCGGTCGGGACGTCCATCAGGCGCAGCGCCTGGTCGAGCGGATGGGGGCCGGTGTTCATGAGGTTCCCGCCGTTCCAGGAGGTCAGCGTCTGCCAATCCCACCGGCGGCCAAAGCCGTTGAAGGCGATGGAGATCTGCACGATGCGGCCCAGCACGCCGGAGTCGATCACCTTGCTCACCTGCTGGAAGTAGGGGGCGAAACGGGATTGCTGGTAGATGGCGAAGAGCTTCTTCGCTTTCTTCGCCGCGGCGGCGAGCTGGTCCACTTCGCGGACGGTGCGCGCCAGCGGCTTCTCGGTGAGGACGTTGTGCCCGGCCTTGAACAGCTCCAGCGAGATCGGGACGTGCAGGTGGCTGGGAGAGGCGTTCACCACCAGGTCCAGGTCGCGCCGCTTCAGCAGCGGCTTGTAGTCTGCGTACACTTCGCACTTCAATTCCTCGGCGGCGCGCGTGCGGCGGACTTTCAGCGGGTCCACTGCCGCGACGATTTCAAACATCTCCGGCAGGTCGCGCATGTGCGAGGAATGAATATCCCGCCCGCTGCGTCCCTGCCCGATGATGGCGACTCGCAGTCTCTTCACGGACTCTCCTCTCGATCAACAGTCTTCCGCCGGCAACCTGATCCTGGCTTACCGGACAACGCCTGCCGTAAATCGGCGACGTTAATATAGCTGGCATGGGGCGGGGATTCAATGCAACTGCCCTCGTCCTCCGCGAACCTGCCTTGACACGACCGCCCTCCTGTGTGCAAAGTAGCTTTCCAAAAGAGAGAATGTGCTCTGTTGATACCATCCCGTCGGCGCGGCCTTTGGCAGGGCTGGGACATAATACTTTCCGAAGGAAAGTTTTGTGTCCCGATCGCTCCACCGTCGGTCCGGCCTGTTGAACATGACGGTTTCAACAGAGCAGAAGAAATGGCATGCGTCCGACAGGACGCCTGTTTCAGGGAGGCGCTAGCCGATGGTCAACGTCTCATGCGCCGCGCGCCGCGGGCGGCTTGTGAAGCTTTTGCGCCGGGAGAAACTCGAAGGTCTGCTGGTGACCAACCGGCGCAACGTGTACTACCTGAGCGGGTTCCGGGGGGAGGACAGCGCTTTGCTGGTGGCGGCCGGTGAGGCGCATCTCATTACGGACTCGCGGTTTACGGAGCAGGCGGGACAGGAGACCGGGGGCGTTCGAATCGTCACCCGGCGCAAGGGACTGATGCGCGCGGCGGCCGAAACGGCGCGGCGGGCGGGGGTGAAGCGGCTGGGGATCGAGAGCGCGGCGATGACGGTGGCTGAGTTGGAGGAGTTGCGCCGCTGGACCGG
>Ga0114951_10000803_pt1 | contig 42189 bp, 38 predicted proteins | sample AM7aDNAmetaG_FD_88677 | JGI IMG/M metagenome (GOLD analysis project Ga0114951, IMG submission 88677) | Freshwater microbial communities from Finland to study Microbial Dark Matter (Phase II) - AM7a DNA metaG | ecosystem: Environmental > Aquatic > Freshwater > Lake | place: Finland: Lake Alinen... | reverse complement strand
TTTCCAGTATGTGTATGCAAATACTACAGTCAATTTATGGTAATTATCTGATGACCAGTCCAAATCTAATTGATTAACGGAAATTGGATATGCATCAAAAAGTGTAATTGTATATGAAGGTTCGTTTGTTAAATCATATTGAATTACATCAATGGATACTGAATAATTTTGTTTATATTCAAAATTGTAATTATTAGTTGGACTTATAATATCCATCCAAGAATCAAAGAATTTTCTTTCATTCATATTTCCTGAAACTATAAATGTCATTTCTACATCATTATACAATGTTTCATATGGATACTTTTCTACAGGATTTGACCCAAATTTTTGTTCTATAGTAGAAAATGATCTACTTGGTAATTGTGTAGATTCACACCGAAGTGATAATCGATCACTTTGAATGCCTAAATCATTTAATTTGTTTTTAAGTGCATCTGTTACTGGAATTAAAACATCAAATCTATTTGGTCTAGCCAATTCGGTTACAAAACTGGCTCTAAAATCGTTTATTGAACCTGGCATTTATGATCCTTTTATTTCGTTTACCGAATCTTCCCAAACTTCTTTTGGTTGAGCTTTCTTAAATTGGTGAATTGGTAAGTGCGTGGCCACTTCCCACTCATTTGGCTTTACTTCTAACAATCTTGACCTAATGTGAGAGAAAAGATAGCGTTTTAAGCACGGACTGAACTCTTTAAAACGTCTTGTAGCGTTTAAAATGTCATAGGTGACTCTTACCCTCTTAATTTCATTCTCTGCGCTGTATACTGCGTATTGCATCAATTTCTTCAAGAACGTCACTCTGTATTTAATTGGCAAGTAATGAAGATTCAGTCCAAGATAACCATCTGGATATTTCTCAAGTACAATAACCAAAGGAAATCTGTCGTAATACGGTAAATCTGCTTTTGTCTTTGGATCATAATAGAAAAAATACATTTGACCAATTTTATATTGGGTTGTATTTCTACTTTCTTCTTTTGATATAGATGAAGCAATATTAGACAAACGTTTTAGTTCATTTATCTTATCCTGCATCCAACGATAAGAACCACGAGTTAATAACTCTGGTTTTTCCTCGGTCTTTTGTTCTGCTATTTTTGTTAATTGTGATTTCATATAATTATTTATGCCAGTCCTAAATCATCTTCAGTTATAACTCGAAAATACCAACCTCGGTCTAAGCAATATTCTTCAGCGGCTTTCCATTTAGCCTGATTGACACCATATGTCATGACTTCAGTGATGAACCTACGAGTTTTTCTCGTAGGTTGAACTGGTGGAATTGTTTGGTATTTTGGTTTAACTTCAATCAACATTGTTTTTGTTTTTCCATCTTTTGTTTTTACTTTAACAAGAAAATCGGGGAAATATCGATGATACTTTCCATCTACAGGTGATACATATGGGATTATTAGCTCCTCACTTGCCCAAGAAATTATACTATCCTCGTTATCCAACCACGACATCATTTTACACTCCCATGACGAACGATAGATGATCTTTGTGTGATCTCCTATATATTTTTGTGGATTTCTTGGAGTAAATTTGCCTGAATATGCCATATAAATATATATACGTCAATTAAAAAGAGAGTTTTGAATGGCAACCGCTTTAAGTATAACAGGTGTAGATATATCGGGTCAACCATACGGTATTTCGGAATTGGGTAGCGGACCGCTGTCTTCTCTTTTTAATACAAATGCAACAAATAGTTATTATAGATATCCTGCCGATTTGGGAGCAACACAATATAATAATTCAAAAAATCATTGGGTTACTTTTTCTATATATGACGTAGCACCCGCAGGATATCAAAGTTCTTTAGGATATGGTCTTTCTGGTGCAGTAACTGACGCAGTGGCACTCTCGGCAGCAGGTGCTGTTATTGGTGCCGCGGGAGTGGGGGCATCACTAGCATCGGGACAATCTGTTAAAACTGCTTTAGTAAATTCTGCCGTAAATGTTGGTACTACTGCTATAGCCGCGGGTGCAACAAATACTGCTTTAGGTGTTGGGATTAATATCACTGCACCAATTTCTAAAATTTCAACAACAATATCGTTATATATGCCAGAAACCTTGGCCGCGGATTACAATTCTCACTATGATGAAATGAATTTAAGTTCAGATTTGGGTCCTACAGTTTCTACTTTGAGAGGTATTGCTAATGCAGGGGATGCAGCAATAGATAATTTAACAAATTTGGCGACAGGATCAATTGGAAATGAAACTAGCAGTATGCCTGGCGTTTTAGCGGCAGCACAAAATTTAGGAACTATTGGTGGAGTAAATATTACAAATGTTTCAACTTTAATGTTGAAAGCACAAGGGTTATCTATAAATCCTCAAGTTCAAATGGTTTATCGTGGAACTGGTTTAAGAGAATTTCAATTATCATTTACTTTTACACCAAAATCACGAGAAGAAGCATTAATGGTAAATAGTATAATTCAACAATTTAGATTTTATTCTTCACCGACACTTTCAAATGCAGGCCAAGGAACAACAGGACAAACAAGTTTATTTTTAGTTCCTCCATCACAATTTGGAATTCAATTTTATGTAAATGGTGAAGAAAGTTCAATACTTCCAAAATATGGTAATTGTGTTCTAACTTCAATGAATGTTAATGATGCACCAAATGGTTTTGCTGCATTTACAGACGGCTCCATGGTTCAAAGAACTTTAATTTTAAACTTTAAAGAACTTGATATTCTCACCAGAGACTATTTTTCAGGAAGAGGTGTGTCATCATCAACTGGTGAGATTGAGGATAGAAGATAATGAAATATTTTAATTCATTTCAAAAAGTTATTACAACAGATTATAATAATAATGCTATTTTATTAACTAATCTGATGCAAAGAGTTGAAGTTATTCCTTCTCTTTTACAGAATCCATTAGTATTTTATAGTTATGATGTACAAGAAAGTGATACCCCAGAAATTGTTGCAGACAAATACTATGGTGATCCTTATAGATATTGGTTAGTTCTTTTTGCTAATCAAATTACAGACCCACAATGGCAATGGCCATTAACATCACAACAATTTAGTTTATATCTAAATGATAAGTATTCTGCGGCTGCGGGTAACACTTCTGTTCTTTCGTATACTCAAGGTACAATATCTCAGTATAATAAAACAATTACAACAACAGATAGTATAACATCAAATACAACTTCAGTCACACTTATAATTGATCAGCCTACTTATTTGGCAACACAAACTGGAACAACTACACAAACATTTTCTGACGGTAGTTCAGTAACAGAAACTATTTCAAAAAATATTCTTAGTATATATGACTATGAAACTCAATTAAATGAATCAAAAAGAAATATACAACTTATTAATAAAAAATATGCTAGTGATTTTGAAAAACAATTAGTTTCTTTATTAGGTATGTAAATTGGCTTCTTCTACTGGTATTAAAAATCCAAAAGACTATGTTTTGAGTAATTTACTATTACTTACTTCTGTATCTACGTTTGATTTGACACCTATGATGATTGAAATATCATATACGGAAGATATATTTGATAACGCTTGTTACGGGTATGTGATGGTAGCTGAGGCTACTGGGTACATTGAAACCCTAGCAATATCAGGTAATGAATTTCTCAGATTGACATTTAGTAAGACTGGTGAAACTACAAATCAAATTGATAAAGTTTTCCGTGTTTACAAGGTAGCAAATAGAAAACTAGAAGGAACAATGTATAAAGAATCTTATTCTCTTTATTTTTGTTCCGAAGAATTGATGCTATCTTCACAATATAAAATATCTAAATCCTATAAAAATTATGCTGTTTCAGATATTGTAAATGATATATTAAACACATATCTACAAATACCATCTAATAAAACTGGTATAATAGAAACGACATATGGGAAATATGATTTTGTGTTACCTACGATATCTCCATTTGATGCAATCAATTGGTTAACAAACTACGCTAGAACAAATCCAACTAACGGTGCTGGTTCGGATATTTTGTTTTTTGAAGATAAATTTGGATATAATTTCAGATCACTTCAAACATTGATGAGACAACCATCATACTATACTTATTATTATAAACCTAAAAATATCAATTCACAAGATTTAAATTCTGATATGTATAATGTTACAACATATGAAATTTTAGATTCATTTGATACTTTAGATGGTGTTGCTTCTGGTGTATTTGCAAATCAATTAATATCTGCTAACCCTTTAACTAGAACAAGAATAGCAACAAATTTTGATTATAATCTTTACAGTGGTGGTCTTGCAGGACAATCAGGATCAGGTAGTATGTTGACAAACCCAACGTTTGGTAATCCACCAGTTGCTGTTCCACAAACAACAACGCAAGGTAAACTATTAAATGGATTCCCTATTATCAATAACTTTACTAATAGAAACGGTGATGCACTTACACAAACACCTCAAGCATTAGTTAAGTTAATATTTTCTAATACTAATTCTAATCAAAACTCTTATATTGCACAAGGTCCTCCAAACGCTGGTGGTAATGATGTTTTTGCTGAGACTTATGTACCTTATAGAACCGCTCAATTGAGCTTGGCTAACTATACAAGGGTAAGAATATCTGTTCCTGGTGACCCTGGACTTACGATAGGGCGTGTATTGACATTTAATCTTTTATCGAGATCACCAAATAGTACAGAACTAGATAAATATTACTCTGGAAACTACTTTATTACTGGTGTAAGACATCTTATTGGATTGACAGAATATAAAACAATTCTAGAAATCACAAAAGAAAGTTCTCCAACACAATATCCAAGCACAGATAATAGTTCATCGTTATTTAAGAATACAGTTAAGGGAATTATATAATGACTAAAGTGGTGAATAACTTTGCAGGTCTAAATGGCTTTGTTTGGTGGATGGGTGAAATTATAAATCGTGTTGATCCATTAGGTCTGGGTAGATGCCAAGTTCGTATCTTTGGATGGTATGGTGATTCTATACAAGATGAGGATCTTCCTTGGTCTGTCGCTATGTATCCAATTAACAATTCAAAAGACTTCCAAGCACCCGCTGTAGGAGAATGGGTTGTTGGATTCTTTTTAGATGGGGAATCTGGTCAGTTTCCTGTGATGATGGGTGTTTTGCCTGGAGTCAGTCAAGTAAATACTGGTATAGACCCAAACAGCAAAACGGTTTCATCATCAGTTAGTAACCCATACACAAGTTAAGGATATAATATGGCAACAATAGTTAATGCTGCAAATACACAAACAAATTCAAGTAGTTATGACAGTCTGTACGAACCGGTATACCCCACAGTTAGAAATATTGGGGACGGTACTGTTATTGGTGATGCAACGATTCCTAAATTGACCAGAGGAATAACAGAAAATACAGGCATTGCTTTCTCCAATTCAAATGTTTTTCATATATGTGAACCTTTTGGTATGACGGCAACAAAAAATACATCGAGATATATATTAGATGCTAACAACAATGTGGTTAAGTATCCGACAGTTGGATTAGGTGTTCCTGTACTTAAGATGAATATATTATTGAAAAGTGCAACAGTTCAACAAATTATTTCTGCCATTAGAAGTGCAATAGAAAATGCTTTAGGCACAGTAAGCCCAATTCTACAAGCGATTAAAGCTGCTGGTACTTATATTGCTAATATATTAAAAACTGTAAATTACATTTTGAAAATTTACAATCAAGTTGTTGCTACTATAATTATTGTCGAACAATATATTAATACCATAATTAATTTTATTGCTTCTCTTCCTTTAGTAATAGCAAACGCTTTAGCTGAATGTGTCACTTTACTTTCTAATGCGTTATCTGGCGCATTAACTGGATCATTAAATATAAACACTGGTGGTCTATTGGCACAAGCACAGCAGTTATCAACAAATATAGCAACAGCAGTTTCGTACACAAATCAAGCCGCATCGGGTGCTACTAGTATTGCAAATAATCTATCATCTTTGGGTGGTAATTTAAGCAATAATGTCACATTAGCCGTATCGACTGTACAAAATACATTGACAAATGCAAAAACATCTTATACACCAACCGTTTTAGTTAAGGTAGTTTAATAATGATTCAAGCGCCAGCAGGAAGTATATGGTACACGGAACAAATTGAAATAGGCACATATCCGTTCATTAATGTAAAACAAAGTGAATCTGGACATTTCCTATTGATGGATGATACACCGAGTAAGGAACAGGTAATTTTACAACACGGTAAAACTGGAACATTCATTCATATGAAACCAAATGGTGATTATGAACAAAGAATTTATGGAAATAATTTTTCAATTGTTGTAAATGATCAAAACGTAGTAATACAAGGAATATGCAATATCGAAGTGCATAGTGATTCTAAATTACATGTATATGGAGATTCAAACATACAAGTAGACGGCTCTTTGTATGCCACAGCAGGTGCAGATAGTTATTTACATGTTGACGGCGATTTAGATGTATCTTCAACTGGTGGTGTTACTATTTCCGCTGGTGGTGTTGTTCCGGGTGTCTCTAGTGATATCACTCTAGTCACAGGTGGAGTAGTTAATGTAAAAGGTGACTTAAATGTAAGTGGCACAATTAACGGCGGGTCGATCTCTTCTCAGTCTGGTATAACCGCAGTGGGTAAAGTATTTGGTACTGGTGGGTTAGAGACTCTTGGTGGTGCTAATATAGGATTTTCAACACCAGGACAAATAATAGCTCCTGGTGTGGCAACCGCAACCGTTAGTGCATCTGCTCCGCTAACGACATCTTCAGTGCATCAAGGTGGTGTGGTTTCTGATATATTTGGACCAACTTCTATTATGCGATTATTTGACGCAATTCATGATCACGTTGCACCGTCTGGTGGTGGTCTTACCTCTCCTGCACCACAAAGTGCGTATTAAATTAGGATTTTATAATGGGTGTTTTTAATAATTTTAATTATAGTTTTAACAATTCAAGATTTGGATCATTAATAAACATATCTTCCGATCAAGCAAATACTTTAAATTTAGTATCAAATAATACCAATTTTTCCGCTTGGCAAATTAGTGACCTTGCTAATGGTTCTATTATAAGAACTAATTATTTTCAAAATCCGACAATGACATATTGTACACAAATGTCACCAAATCTAATTTCAATAAGTGCTACTGCACAATATATGTCTAATAGCAACACCTCTGGATCTTCACCTGCCGTAGCAAATGCGGCTGCTTATCTAGCAAACACAGCAAATGCATGTATCATTGAAGTTTCCAATTTTGGTTCACACACAAACAATATATCTGGAGTTTCGGCAAATTCCGGCAGTTATACAATTCCAACATATACAATGGTTATTGGTATGGGTTCTCAACTCACCATGTTATTGAATAAAACAGATGGTATAGCAAATTCAGTATCAACATTGGGATGCATGACTAGTTTGTTTATTAATGATATTTTAGCTTCAAATACAATAACGATCTCTAATTCAGCAAACACCATTATTTCCGGTAATACTGCTAATACATTAACGGCAAATGTAATTTATACCATCGCAAATAATATTGCTAACATACAAACCACTCTCTACAATAGTAGAATTCAAGACTGGAATTTCTATTCCACAGGAATGACAACTCTACAAAATTATATGTTTTTAAATAGTTTCAGTAATATGGGAAACACTCAAACAGGTCTCATCAATAATGTAATCGGCACAACTAGTTTAGTATCAAAAATATCAGCAAATTCTGCAAATAGTTCAAAATAACACGAATAAATAATACATGGCCACAAAATTAACTAAGATATATTCAGATTTAGACTTGACCTTTAACAAAGTTTCTGTTACGGGTGATGTCGCAATAAGATATGACGAACAGGCAGTTATTCGATCTGTGAGAAATCTTTTATTAACAAATACTTACGACAGATTGTTTCAGCCACAAATTGGTTCAAATGTAACAAAATTGCTATTTGAAAACATCGATCCACTGACCGCCTCATTACTACAAAACGAAATATCAAATACTATTAAAAATTTCGAACCGAGAGTTTCAATACAATCTATTGTTGTTCAACCAAACGAAGATCAAAATGCATACAATGTTTCGTTGACATTTTTTATAGGTAACAACACCTCTCCGACAGCGGTAAATCTATTATTACAAAGGTCCAGATAATGGCATCATCTAATACAAATATTCAAATTGCTGATTTAGATTTTAGTAGTATTAAGCAAAACTTTATTACATACCTTCAGTCGCAGGACACGTTCAAAGATTACAACTTTAGCGGCTCCGCTATGTCTGTTTTATTGGATATATTAGCATATAACACACAATATAATTCATTTTACTTAAATATGGTAGCGAATGAAATGTTCTTGGATTCTGCAACTCAAAGAGCATCAGTCGTTTCTCATGCAAAATTGCTGAATTACACACCAAAATCAGCAATAGCGCCGACAGCATTTATCAATTTTCAAGCAAATGGTGTAGCAAATAGTTCCTTTACTCTGCCAGCATATACAAATTTTATGTCTCAAGCGGTCGGTGGTGTAAACTATAATTTTGTAACAACAACATCATACACAGTAAACACAGCGAATAGTGTTGCTTCAATATCTAATGTACAATTAAAACAAGGCAATCCAACAACATATTCATATACTGTAAATAGTACAACTAATCCATCTTATACTTTCCAAATTCCAGATGGTAATATCGATACATCTACTTTACAAGTTACGGTTCAACAATCGTCATCTAATACAAGTTATACAGTATATCAACAAGCATCGAATTACTTAACCTTATCTAGTTCTTCTACGGTATATTTCCTACAAGAAAGCACATTAAGTGGTTATTATGAGATTTATTTTGGTGATGGTATATTAGGCAATGAATTATCAGATGGTAATATAATTTACATTTCTTATATCTCTACGAGTGGAACATCATCGACTGGCGCTAACAATTTTGTATTGATGGATTCGTTACAAGGTTTGACATCATACAATATCACACCGTTAATATCTGCATCGAACGGTTCAGAAAGAGAATCTATAGACTCTATTAAGTTTCAAGCACCAAAATCATATTCAGCACAAAATCGTGCAGTCACAAAAGATGATTATATTACTTTAATTCAACAAAACACTACCGGATTAACGTTTGATGCTGTAAACGTATGGGGTGGTGAGGAACAAGCGATTCCTGAATATGGTAAAATATTTGTTGCTGTTAAACCAACAGGCGCATACACATTAACGGATAATCAAAAATCTGTGATCATCAACGATATTATTGCTCCCGTTTCTGTGTTGACAGTTACTCCTGAAATTGTAGACGTAGATTATATCTATTTACTATTTAATGCAAGTGTTTTATACTATTCAAAAAATACTAATTTAACGTCAAGTCAAATTTCATCATTAGTTAATTCTGGCATCATCACATATTGCAATAACAATTTAAACACATTCAATTCAACATTAGTTATTGGTGGTCTAATAAACTATATTCAATCTTTAGATAATTCTATATACGCTGTTGATTTTGATTTATATTTACAAAAAAGAATTATACCGCAATTAAATGTAAAACAGACATACACAATAAATTTTAACAATCCACTCGAAATGGGTAGTGGAAGTGAATCGTTGCAAATCACACCTTCATTTTCTCAATATGATAGTTCTGGTAATTACTATCCGACTGTGTACTTTGAAGTTGCACCAGATTCAACTACAAATATAGATTCAATTACAGTCACTTCTGGTGGTTCAGGATACGTGAACCCTTCTGTTACCATATCAGGTGATGGTACGGGTGCTACTGCATCAGCAACCGTTGTCAATGGTGTCATCACTTCCATCACAGTCACTTCTGGTGGTTCTGGTTATACTCAAGCATCGATTGTGATCTCTGATATATCAGGTTCTGGTGCTGTTGCTGTTGCTGTAATTCGAGGCGATTATGCAAATCTCAGAACATATTATTATGTAAATGGTGTTAAAAATATCTTAACAAGTTACAGCGATACATCTAATGCGGGTACTGTAGATTTTTCTAACGGTGTAGTAACATTGAACAATTTTAATCCAGTTTCACTAAACAATACAGATGGCATTCTTCGTGTTACTGCATATTCTGCTAACAGAATTGTTTCTTCATCATATGATAAAATTATAACATTAGATTCAAATGATGCCTCTGCAATAACAGTCAATGTTACTACAAAATAATGTCATATATCAATAAAACATCATTACTAGTTCCTAGTCAATTACCCGCCTTTATTCGGGATGATCCTGACTACGAGAACTTTGTTTTATTCCTTCAGGCATACTATGAGTGGATGGAAATGTCTGGTAATGTGGTGTATGGTGCCAAGAACCTACCGAATTATTATGACATTGACACAACATTAACTGATTTTCTTCAATATTTCAAGAATGATTTTCTTCCTTTCTTTCCAGAAGGTTCGCTTGTAGACCAAGCAAAATTAACAAAAATAGCAAATCAGTTATACAAAACAAAAGGAACACCATCTTCTTATAAGTTTCTTTTTAGAGTTCTTTATAATTCAGATGTTCAATTATATAATGCAAAAGATTATATACTACGTGCATCTGACGGTAAATGGACAATCACAAAATTATTAAATCTCTACACTTCTGATCCAAGATGGCTATCGGTGATAAACTATAGAGTTTTTGGCGAGACATCGAAAGGATATGCAACAATTTCAAGTGTCAATATTAGTAATAATATAACACAGGTCACATTATCTGGTATAGATAGGAATTTCTCAACAGGTGAATATGTTCACGTTGTAGATAATCACAACACAACTGTATTGATCGATTCTGCAAATGTCAGAGCGCAGATTTTAGGTGTTGTTTCTTCTGTTACACCGGATTCAAATAATCCAGGCTCTAGTTATAATGTTGGTGATCCAGTTGTTTTTTACGGTGGATTAAATCCAGTAGTGTCTAATCCTATTGGTGCCTCAGGATACATCTCGTCAGTAACAAATGCAAGTATTACTAGCAGCACACCGATATATAAAGGTCAAGGTTATCGTCCGGGTAGTTTCACCGGAATTAACATCATTTCAGGTTCTGGAACAGGATCAAACGCAAATGCTTTAGTTACAACTTTTGATCCAACACCGTATTACGTCTATCTTGTACCTAATGATACTATTGCATCAAAAGCATCAATAAAAATTAATTCAGGGTCGTATAATTTTTCGAATTTGACCAATGCAAATGCAAACACTAAACTGGTAAATGCTTTAACATTTCCAATATTAAATACATTTGGTATTTCTGCAACGACAATTACTTCTGGTGGTTCTGGTTATGATGCAACAACAACAGCAAACGCTGTAGGTTATTATTTAACTGACATTTCTACATTAGAATCACTATCTTCAATGGGTATTCTTGGTTCGGTACAGATATCTTCTGGTGGTTTAAATTACCAATTAAATGATAAAATTTTATTTTCGGGTGGCTCAGGTTACGGTGCATATGCTAACGTGACTTCTGTTGCGGCTAATGGTGCAATTCAACAAATTTCGTACATTTCTGATCTTTCTGGTAATACAAAATACCCTTTAGGTGGTATGTCGTATCAAAACGGTTTACCTACTGTATCTGTCAACACAGCAACAGGTTCTGGTGCATCATTATACATACCTGGTCTTGTTGGTGGAGATGCAACATTCTCATTATCCTCAACATCTTACGGACAAGTAACAGGAATTACCTTAACTAATGTGGGTAAAGATTATGTTTCTACACCGAATGTATCATTACGTATAGAAGATTTATTAGTTGCAAATGTCGTTTTAAGTAATAGTCCAACAAAAGGTGATTTATTATATCAAGGCACTTTAGCAAATCAAACATTTTTTGCTAATGTAGATTCGATTTCTTACTATTCAGCAAATAATTATAACATAAGAGTGTATAATTATAATGGAACATTTAATAATAATGGATCGATCTATATCGCTAGGAGTGGTATGGATATAGGTGCAAACCTATCATTAGTTCAAACAACTAGTGGAATTTATACAACAGGCAGAAAAATTTACGGTAATGGATCAGCAAAAGCAACAGTAAATTTCAGTAATGGTGTTCAGTACGGAACAGGTTTTTATCAAAACTCAGATGGACAACCATCAGGTTATTCATTGCTGGAAAGTGAAAATTATAATAATTATGCATACATTCTGCAAGTAGAAAAAGCATTAGTGAATTACGCAAATACAGCATTATCATTTTTACATCCTGCTGGTATGAAATATAATGCATACAATTTATTAAAAAATAATGTTTCTTTCCACGGCTCAATGACTAGTGAAGAATTGTCTTTGAGTCCATTAGGTTATCTATTAAGCAATTATAATTATATTGCGAATGTTGCATCTGGTTCATCAAACACGATTAATTTTACAAATCTAAGCGGATCAAACATAGCAAACGTAATTTCTTCAAACTCATTCGTGACAATTTATACAAATGGAACACCATTTTACTCGAATGTGAAATCATTCACAGCAAATAGCATCACATTATACGACAATTGGGTAACTTCAGTACCAAATGTTGCTATTGCAACAGCAAGTGCTAATTCATCAATCATAAATATCAATAGTATAACAAATACATGGAATGTTGCAACAGGAAATACAATATCGTATTTTAGTGACTTTATGCACAATTACGATTCGGTTTCTTTCGATGGTGTAAATTATAAACAAATTGTTCATGTCGATCAACACGGTCTCGGAACAACAATTACTGTAAATGGTACATATTCATCTGCACAAACAGGATACCTATATTTCACACAAAATGTAAATTCTAGCAACGTTTGGGTTTCTGGAATCACGCAAGTCGTTGAAGTTGTTGATTTGTTGACAGAGAATGGTTCAATAATAATAACCGAAGATGGTAGAATACTTCTATTAGGATAACAAATGAGTTCAGTAAAAATTTCAGGCTTGACACCAAGTTACAATTTAAATGCAAATCCAGCACAGTCTTTGTTCGTAACAACAGACTTAGGTGCAAATAACACATTTAGCATTACAGGTCAAGCATTAGGCTCGACGCTTTATTCAAATAATTCGTTAATTGTTGGAACGGGTGCAACGTCTTTACCCAATTTAGTTGCTCAATTTACAGGCATTAACGGATCATATGTTCAAGTTAATGAACAAAATTTAAATGCGAACGGTACTGCTGATTATATTGTAACTGCTGACATAGGTAATGATATAAGTTATTATGTTGATTTGGGCATCACGAATTCGACATATGGTAATACCAATCCATACAATAGTTTAGGTACTGCAATCGAACCATTATCCGGATACCTTTATGTTCAGGGTAATCCATCAACAAACAAAAGTGGTAATTTGGTAATTGGCACAGTTCAAGCAGGAACAGAAACTAGATTCATTTCAGGTGGAATCAACACTGCGAATATTTTAGTTAAAATTAATGCATCAGGTTTAACAATATCTAATGGCGCAAATTTAATTACTAATGGCATAACAACACCGAAAGGATCGGGCGCAAATTTAATTATTGATCCTGATGGACTTGGAGATGTCATATTTCCACTATACACCGAGGTATTTGTTCAAAGTGCGGCTACAGCAAATTCAAATTCAACTGGCGCTTTGATAGTCACCGGTGGTGTCGGTGTTGGCGGTAATTTATATGCAACTGCTGTTTATTCTAACAATAGTTTAGTATTGACATCGGAACCCATAGCACAACTTGCATATAATCAAGCAAATACCGCAAATTCTATTGCCAATACAGCATTGCAAAATACAACAACAATTACCACTAATAGTAATTTGATTGTTCCCGGCACATTAACGGCTTTAGGTAATGTTGTTTCTCAAAATAGTTACATTCAATTCAATAATTCATCATTTAATCCAAGTAATGCATTTATACAAATAACAGCAAGCAATAACTATTCCACATTTGCACCATCTAATACAAATTACATGTTACAAATTACAGGAAAAGCAAACTCCACAACAAGAGTTGTTATTGATAGTTTTGGTCAAAATACGTATCCTGTAATTGTTGGGCGTATGGGTCGTGGTTCTGTAACTACACCTACAGCAGTTCAAGCAAATGATGTAATGATGCGTATCACTGGTAGCGGATATACCGGAACACAGTTTCCATCGTCTTCACCGACAAAAATTGATTTTGTAGCATCTGAAAATTTCAGCGACACCAATAGAGGAACACAGATTCAGTTTTGGAACACACCAATCGGATCAAATACTCTAACGCAAGTTGCAAGTTTCAATGCTTTATCTGTAACATTTTCTGGATATGTAAATCCACAAAAAGGATTTGTTTACACACCATTAGTTTATCCTGCAGCACAAACAGCAATAACAATTGATTTTGCAAACAATGCAGTAGTTCGTGCTCAAACCACGACAGGTTTAGTTGTCACACTTTCTAATTTGTTAGCGGGTAAAGAGGTTCTTCTTTGGGTCACAAACACATCAGGCACTAATCAAACATTTACACATGGTGTTACTGCATTAAATTCAACGGTTAATTCTAACACATACGCAGTACCATCAACATCAACAATTTTAGCGAGATATATGAGCATCGACGGAACTGCACAAAATACATTTGTTGCTGTTACACACGCTTAATAAATAGATCATGGCGAACACAGTTAACGGACTACTCACAACATATGCTTCAACTGTAGAGGTTGAACTAACATATTTTTTTGTAATCACTGCATCGGGATTTGTACCCAATGTAAATTCTACATCATATTTTTTCTTGGGCAAACCGGATCCTTGGCCCGATGATGTAAATATTCCTATACCCAATCAATCCCAGTCATACATCAAACAAACATTTAAACACATGTTTGCTGCGAAATTGCTAACAACATCAAATATGTGTCCTGTGGTTCCTAGAATTGATTGGACTTCGGGTAATGTTTACACGCCATATACAGATTATAATGATATGTTTACTATGGATTCTAATGGTATCATAACACAAAAATTTTATGTTCGAAACAACTATGATCAAATCTTTAAGTGTTTGTCTAATGCCAATGGCTCTGCTTCCACTATTCAACCAGTATTGCAAGCGGGTGTTTTAAATTCATCAAATACACTTTATCTTGCCGACGGTTACAAATGGATATATGTAACAACAATAGATAAAGGTCTGAAAAAGAACTTTTTCGATAACAATTGGATACCACTTTCTGTAGGAAATAACACGCCTAACCCGTTATTTACATCAAAAATGGGTTCTATTGACGCAATCAATGTAGTTTCTTCTGGAAATAGTTACTCCAACGGTTTTTCAACTACTGTGGTAACAATTACCGGTGACGGTGTTGGTGCAACCGGTTATGCTAATGTTACAAACAACATGGTTGTTGATGTGGTCATGACGAATACTGGAAATAATTACACCTATGCAAACGTGTCAATAGGACCAACAATTGGTTATTCTGGTTCTGGAGCAACTGCGAATGCTATTATTTCTCCGATTGGTGGTCACGGAATTGATCCAGTTTCCGAGTTAGGATGTAATCATATCATGGTTAGCGCAGAGTTTGATGGGGGTGAGAGTGGCAACGTACCGACTGATATATCATATCGACAATTAGGAATTGTTGTGAATCCAGCACTGATAGATGGAACAACTCCAACCTCTAACATATATAATACTAGTGACTTAGCAACAATATCTGTTGGTTCTGGTGCATTTTCGTCAGGAGAAACAGTCTATCAAGGTACTACACTAGGAACTGCGACATATACAGCAACAGTTTGTTCTTTTGATTCAACAAACAACGTAATTTCACTGATAAATACATATGGAACACCAACACTTAGTTCAGCAATTTATGGAAGTTCATCTGGTGCTTCAAGAGTATTGCTGCAATACAATAATACAAAATTCAGTGTCGGTTCTGGTTACATGATGTACTTTGAGAATAGACAACCAATACAAAGATCACCAAATGGTAACGAACAACTAAGACTTGTTTTAAAATTTTAAAAGATTTAGGAAAATATTTTAATGATCAATTACGCAACTTCGCCATATTTTGATGACTTTAGCCCAGACAAAAATTACCATCGTATTCTATTTAAACCCGGTCAAGCCGTTCAAGCAAGAGAATTGACACAATCTCAGACTATTTTACAAAATCAGATTTCTCAATTTGCTTCGTCGATATATTCACAAAATACACCAGTTTCGGGTGGTCAAGTAACGACAAACTTAAAATCACAATATATAAAACTAAATTATACTTATGGTGGAATTTCAGTTACGGCTGCAAACTTTTTAAATACTACAATAACAGATTCTACTGGAACTATCGTTGCTCGTGTTATTGCTACAGCCGAAGCAACGGGTAATGCTGTAACTGCTGGTGATCCACCAACATTAATAGTAACATATCTTTCTGGTGGAACATTCAGTGATGCAATGACTGTTTATATTAACAATGGTTCATCACTAACACCTTCCGCAACATCAATTGGTGTATCTGGTGGCACAACTTCGGTTGGAAATTCATCTGTTGCATCTATTTCTGCTGGTGTGTTTTATGTAATTACCGGTTCCAATCAAATCACGAGTTCTTCTGGTGCGGTAAATCAATATTCAATTGGTAATTTTGTTACAGTATTACCACAAACAGTCATCTTAGACAAATATGATAATGTTCCTTCGCTTCGTGTTGGTTTAAATATTGTAGAATCTACAGTGACCTATTCAACAGACAGTTCACTTCTTGATCCTGCTACAGGATCATCAAATTATCAAGCACCTGGTGCAGACAGATATCAAGTAACTCTATCATTACAAACTAGACCATTAACGTTGGGTAGTGATGACAGTTTTATCCAATTGCTAAAAATAAGCAATGGACAAATAATTAAACAAACAAATAATACAGTCTATTCTTCAATTGATGATTATTTTGCTAAACGCACATATGACACAAATGGTGACTTCATCGTTAATGCTTTCAATGTAACACCAACAAGTAATACAGCAAATAGTGCTGTTTATGATCTGAATATTGGTCCTGGTATTGCATATGTACGTGGATATCGAATCGAAAATCAATCACCAATTAAATTAACAAATACAAGAGCAAGAACTACAGTCACTCAAAATACAAATCCTGTTTTTGTGGATTATGGTAATTTTCTCTATGTCGATACAGTTAAAGGATTATTTGATGTAACAACATTGATGCCTATCGATTTGCATTGTGTGCCTTATGCAAATATAGCAAATGCGAATACAGTAGTCTACAATTCAACAAAAGTAGGCTCTGCCTATATGCGTGGTTTGGTTTACGATCACAACACAACAGATGCAAATACTCTATCTTATGTTTATCGTGCATATCTGACTGATATTTCTGCTAACACAATTTCTGCAAACGTAACATCTGCAACATCAACAACAATCACACTGACAGACACTACAGGCGTTTTCTGTAACGTAGCCAATGCATATACGGGTGTTACACTTTCAATTGATTCTGGTACATCTTCAGGTGATTCAAGAACAATTACGCAATATGTACCATCAACAAAGACATTCACTGTTAATAAATCATTCTCGATCACACCAGACACAACATCTAAAGTATCGTTGAAATTTTCATCAGTGAATGCTACATCAATTGCTAATACAAATTCTTTAGTGATTAATGCAAAAGCAAACATCAATACTCAAAGTAAAACAACTAGTCAAGTTGCTGGCACTTCGGTTACATCTACGAATATTCAAAATCCTGGAATACCGGAATTAATATTCAAGATTGGTAGTCCTTTCTTAGCAAGTATGAGTGGTTCTTTGTATTCATCTACTCAGGTTTTCAGAAATAAATCTTTCTCTAATGTTTCAGGTCAATCACAAATACAAATAACTTTACCTGTAGGTATACAGAACATTGTTGGTTTTGCTGGTGGTACTGGAACATTAGGTACTTCTGCCATAGAACAAAATTACACAATCGTTTGTACATCAAATGCTTCTTCGCCTACAGTTAATGTGGGCGATGTTATACCTTTTGTTTCAACTAATGGTCGTTCGATCAGTGTATCAACAGATAAAAATACATTGACACTGACAGCAGGTGATACAGTAAATATTACTACAGGTATGACAGTTTCAATTATTGCTAAAGTGAATGTAGTTAATGCTGATGACACAAATAGAATCGTTCGTGCTAAAAATCTAATAACGGGTAATACATCTTTTGTTTCAACTTCTGGACCAGATGGTATTGTTGCAAGTAACACATATGTTGATTTAACGAACGCACAAGTCTACATCACAAACGGCGGTCTGGTGACTCCAGGTACGGCACAATCATTATATGTAAATGACGTAAAACGTATTCGTAAAATTATCGATACTGGATCAGCCAACACAGCGGCATCAAATACAATGTTGTCAAATTCTTCTTATGATGTGACAACATATTACACATTCGATAATGGTCAACGTGACAATTCATATGAGCACGCAAGAATTACGTTAAAACCTGGTGCACCGCAAGCAAAAGGTAATCTATTAGTTATCTTCGATTACTACAAACACACAGGTGGTGATGGATACTTTACCGGCATGTCATACTTGTCACCTATCTCGACGAGTCCAGAAAACTACGGATCAATTCCAACATACACAGCACAAGATGGCAACATATATTCTCTGCGTGATTGCTTGGATTGGAGACCAGCACGTAAGAATGCAACAGCAACAAGAACATTTGAATATACTGGTAATCCTGCATCAGATGATACAGGCGTTTATTTACCCCAAGATTTAACATCATTTTATAGCAATTATGCTTATTATCTTGCTCGTAATGATTTGTTGATTTTGAGTAAAGATAAAAGTTTTCAAATTGTTAATGGCGTTCCATCAACAATACCAACTTCACCATCTGCACCAGACGGTTCTTTGGTTATATCTAACCTATTTAATGATCCATACACTGCATATATTCCTACGGAAGCACCTGCTGGTGTTCTTCCAAATCTTTCGTTGCAAGCAGTTCAGCATCAAAGATTTACTATGCAAGACATTTCCAATTTGCAAACACGAGTTAACAATATAGAATACTATACAAGTATTTCTATACTCGAACAAAACACTCAAGCATTGCAAGTTCCGGATTCTAATGGATTGAATCGTTTCAAGAATGGTATTCTTGTTGATGATTTTTCATCATTTGCAACTGTTGATACATCAAACTCAGATTTCAATGCGTCAATTGACACTGTTAATAAACAAATGTCTGCATCACAAACAGTTACAAATTATCCGTTGCAATCTTCAGTATTGTTAAATGGATATAATAACGTCAGCAATACTTCACTAACAAGCCTTGGTTTTGGTGTTAATACAGTTAATCAGCACACAAATATTTTTACATTACCTTATGTGAAATCACCAATTATCACACAACAATTGGCATCAAATACAGTTAATTTGAATCCATTCACCACACCGATCTTTGAGGGATCGATGACTGTTAATCCACCAATGGATAACTGGGTTGATAATACAAAGGCGCCCGATCTACTTTTAGTTGATCCAAATATGCAAGTGTATCAACAAAGTAATAACTTGAATATTTTAAGTGTTGGTAATTGGCAAACCGTACCTGGTTCCGAGTGGTCAACAAGTTATTCGCAATCAGTCATCAATCACGGTGCGTTTAACGGTCCGTTTGGATCCGTTGTTGGTTATTCAGTCAATTCAACACAAACTTATGTGAATCTGAGTCAAACTACGGTTTCTGGTTATTGGTCACAATTACCATCTACATACAACTCAACGAATGGTTACATCACAAATGTAGCAATTCAGCCGTACATTCGTGCTCAAGATTTAGTTGCTCGTGCAGGTTCATTAAAAGTGAATACACCACTAACAACATCATTTGATAGCACAATTGTTGATCCATACATCTCACTACCCACAGTTCTTGAATTAACTGGTGTGACTGGTTCATTTAACTCTGGTGATTTAATTGGTTACTTGTCATCAGGTAACTGGAATCTATTGGGTAAAGTTGTTGATGTATACAATTACGCAAATACATCTAATACACGTTTGTATACTTTTGTGTCTGCCGTTGGTATGACAGCAAATACTTTATCAACAATACAAAACGGTCAATTCGATTCAAATGGAAATTACTTAAGCACAACAGCATATGGTACACCACAATCAAATACAATTAACGGTGTAACATTAAACATGTCTGGTGGTGTGGTTTCTGCTAACAACGGAACATCATCGAACGTATCCGGTGGTGGTACTTACACGACCGGTGTAACACAAATTCAGTTAAGTCCGTTAGCATCAAATACAAATAATTTCTACACGGGTTCTGCAATTTCCGTTACATCAACGAACGGCACATCAACAACAACTTACACTGCAAATGTAACATCATATGTTGGTTCGACTAAAATTGCTACTTTAGATACTTCTATTGCAGTCTCTTCTGGCTACAACTCGACAGTAGGTTCTGCACTGACTTCTGTTTACCGTATGCGTGGTAATAAAAATTGGTCAAATAACACAAATTATCTAACAAGCATTTCTAATGGTGTTGCACCGCAAATTTCATCAAATGAAATTGGTAACTTTGCTGCTGTGTTTTCTATTCCGCCTTCAACATTCCAGAACGGTCAAAGACAGTTCCGTGTTGATAATAGAACAGTTTCTACAGATTCGACATCAGCAACAACATATGCTGTGGCAACATTCACTGCTTCTGGATTATCAACAACATCACAAGCATTGGATTTTGCACCCTCAATAGCATCTGCTAAAAACACTTTCTCATCGACTCAATACATACAAAATCAATTAGTTGCTTCATCATATTCGATTACACCGTATGATCCTGTTGCACAGACATTTATTGTAGATAAGAGCAATTATCCAAATGGTGTATTTTTAAGTTCTGTTAAGTTCTTTTTCCAATCGAAACCGACAACATCTAACGTACCAGTTAAATTGTCTATCGTTGGTACACTGAATGGATATCCAAACGGTCAAACACTAGACTATGCTATTGCTTCACTGACACCGGATAAAGTAAATGTCTCTTCGACACCGCATTATTTGGACTCCACATCATATACAGAATTTACATTTGATGCACCAGTCTTTATTCAATCCGGTAAACTATATTCGTTCATTTTACAATCAAATTCCACAGAGTATAATGTATATCTAGCATCACAAGGTGCTACCGCAATTTCTTCTTCTGTTAAGAATTTACCAACAGATGCAACACCATCTGTTATTACTAAAATTGGTACAACACCTTATGTTGGTTCTTTATTCTTATCACAAAATGCCATTACTTGGGTTGCCGATCCAACAAAATCATTGATGTTTGTTGTTAATCAAGCACTATTTGACACAACACAATCACCTAAGATTCAATTTGTTGTTCCTAAAAATCTACCAACAAGAAAATCATTATCCAATTTTGTAAACGGTACTGTTCAAGCAAACACAATTGTTAATTTAGATAACACATTATCATCGTCTAACATACTGTCAGATGCATATAATATCACGACAACAGATTTGTTACCAACATCTACTGCTATTAATTATACATATAATGCAACAGTTTCCTCAACAGGTGCTTATGCAGGGGAAACATCGACTGCACCGGGGCGTTTTGGTTCACCAAAATTAACAAATGTATTATTAAATGACAATAAAGGTGAAAGAGTTCTTGTAGCAAATTCAAACAATTCATTTATTGTTTATGCTTCGATGACATCTGCCGATTCAAACGTTTCACCAATGTTATCTGATGATGGATTAACTGTTTACAACGTTAAATATAATATCAATAACTTACCATTTTCTAATTCTCAAATCACATTAGTCTCTGGTGGTGCTGGTTACAACGTCAACACAACAACTGTTTCTGTGTCTGCACCAGATCAAACTGGTGGTGTACAGGCAACTGCTTCCGCAAACATTGCTAATGGTGTCATTCAATCTGTATATGTAACGTATGGTGGTTCTGGCTACCTATCAACACCAACAGTAACAATTACGGATGCAAATACGTCTCCTGGTACAGGTGCCTCATTATCTCTTGTTTCTGAGTATTCACCTAAAGGTGGAAATGCGGCAACTAAATATATCACCAAGAAAGTTGTTCTTGCTCCAGGCAATGATTCCGGCGATTTACGTGTATTCTTGGCAGGATACCGTCCGGTCGGTTCAAATATCATTGTGATGTATAAATTGTTAAGTTCAGCGGATAGTCAAACATTTGATTCTGGATCGTGGCAATTAATGACGCCAATGAGTAATTTCACATATTATTCTAAGAATTTTGGTGATACACAAGAAATTGAATATGCGCCAGGCATCAATAATATTGCAAATAATTATATTTCTTATACTTCAACAAATGGAACGACATATAAATCGTTCATTCAATTTGCAATAAAAATCATATTGATTACGTCAGACAATACGAATGCTCCTTATTTGACTGAAATGAGAGCAATCGCTTTACCATCGGGTACTGGTTTATAAGGAGTTTAAAATGTTTGTCAAAGTTACAGGAACTACTTTCGTAAGAGACACTGGATCAATGGGACTCAGTAATCTCGACAGTGCAGCAAAAGATGAATATTACAATAAAGTTCGTATGATGTCTTCTCAAAAAGAACAGATAAATACATTGAACGATGAAATTTCTAGCATTAAAAACGATATGAATGAAATCAAACAATTGCTACAACAACTATCTAAGACACAATAATGGCAAATCTAGTATCTTTACTTTCCTATAGTAATACGTTTGGAGATTTGGTTCTGACAATGAACCAACTCACACAGGAAATCGACAATCTCGGTAAATATAATTACACTAAAGATACTGGTTTATTGACATTAAACTCTCCGGGTACGGGTTTACAAGTCTCCAACAACTCATTGTTTACAGGTAATGTAGTAATCTCCGGTAGCGGCCAAGCGTTACAAGTTTCTCGTGATGCAATCATTTCTGGTAATTTAACTGTATCTGGTAATACTACCCTAAATCTGAATGAAATCGCTATTGGAAATATTTCATCAAACACAATGTATGCAAATTCTGCATCATTTTTGACTTTGAATGCAACAAATGCGTTGAGTGTGACGGGTAACACAACACTAACAATATTATCAGCAAATTCACTATCAGGTCAAGCAAACACACAAATAGCACAACAAATAAGTGATGCGGCAAATGCAGTTTCTTCACTATCACTAGCATTGTCAATCGCATTAGGTTAAATAGGAAAACAGCATGAGCAATCTATTCAAAAGTTATCCAAGCGCAAATATTTCAACAAATGGCACCGTAATATATACTGTACCTGCAATTGTTTCATCTGTTGGTATTGGTCTTGTTATTTCGAACAAAATTAATAGTCCGATTTCAGCAAATGTGACTGTCACAAGAACATCTAATACTTTTTATATCATTGCAAATGCTACGGTACCTGTTGGTGGTTCATTAGTTGTAGCAGGTGTTGATCAGAAATTAGTTCTTTTACCAAGTGATGTTGTAACCGTCACAACATCTGCAAATAGTGCATCTGATGTTTGGTTCAGCGTATTGGAAAATTCATAATCATGACTATTAGTTACATAGACTCAACAAGTATTGCTAATGTATCATCATTGATTCCAGCAGGAAGCATCACCAACTCGATGTTGGCGCCTGGTGCAGGCGGTACAACTTGGAATACACCACAAACGGCAAACTTTATTGCATATTCAGCAAATAGTTATCCCGTTAATACTAACACAGCATCGGGAAACGTATTCGCTACACTTACTGCAAGTCCTGGTATTGGTAATAATATCACATTTATTGATTATTCTCGTACATTTGCTACTAATAATTTTATTATTAATCCTAATGGCAATAAAATTAATGCTAATACGAGTAATGTGATTATTAATACAAATGGTGCAGCAGTCTCTTTAGTTTATATTGACTCAAACCAAGGTTGGGTTGCTTATTCCGGTTTCACCGTTTCACCTATTGGTAATTATTCGGTTAATTACCTTATTGTGGCTGGCGGTGGTGGTGGTGGTGGTGACGGCGGGGGAGGTGGCGGTGCAGGAGGTGTTTTAACAAGCACAACAGCTTTTTCTTCTGGGGCTAGTTACGCAATTACTGTTGGTGCTGGTGGTGCGGCTGGTACATCCACTACATCTGGCTCTGTCGGTATTAATTCGTCTATTTCTACAATTAATACTGCTTTAGGTGGCGGTTATGGCGGAGTGGGTGGCGGAAGCAATGCGGATGGCGGCGCTGGTGGGTCGGGCGGCGGTGGGGGTGGTTCTAATAGCGTTACTAGCAGGGTTGGCGGAGCAGGAACTTCAGGTCAAGGCTTTGCTGGCGGCACATCCACAACTGCTGCAAGTTATGGTTCAGGCGGTGGTGGCGGTGCTTCTGCCGTCGGTGTTAACGCTGTAACTTCAACTTCTGGCGGTGGCGGTGCTGGCGCATCAAATTCTATTTCTGGTTCTGCCGTAACTTATGCGGGTGGCGGAGGTGGCGGTGCTTATACCGGAGGAACGGCTGGTGCAGGTGGTTCTGGTGGCGGCGGTGCGGGCGGTGCAGCTAATACTATAGGAACAGCAGGTACAGCCAATACTGGTGGCGGAGGTGGTGGTGGTGGCGGTGGCACTGCCGCGGCAGGTGGCGCAGGCGGTTCAGGCATCGTAATCATCTCTTACCTCGGTCCACAGCGTGGAACAGGCGGTACGGTGACTTCTAGCGGTGGCTACACCATCCATACGTTTACATCGTCTGGCACTTATAACGCTTAATTTAACAACATAAATAGTTTTATATTAATTAAATTTTCAGGAGAAGTAATGTGAGTGTGACGCAAGATCAATTAAAAGATTTATTTGACTATAAAGATGGGAAGTTAATTAGAAAGAAGAATGGTAAATCTGCTGTGATTGCTATGGGTATGAAACGATATGAGAGGATTTCTGTTGATGGAAAAATACAGACGTTACATCGTATGATTTTTCTTTGGCATCATGGATATTTACCAAAAACCATAGATCATATCGATGGCGATAGATTAAATAATAAGATAGAGAATTTAAGAGAAGTTACACAACAACAGAATTGTTTAAATAGTAAACATAGATCAACAAGTAGATCCCCATATAAGAATGTTTTTTTACAGTCATCACCAAAAAATTCCGAATGGAAACAAAATTGGATAGTTAGTTTAATGGTAAATGGTAAAAGAAAGTATATTGGTTCATTTGAAGATTTGGAGTTAGCTGATCTCGTGGCAACTGAAGCACGAGATAAATATCATGGCATATATGCCAAACATTTTTAAGGAGAATTAAAATTTCACACTTCGCAAAAGTAGTTGACGGTAAAGTATCACAAGTTATTGTAGCGGAAGCAGAATTCTTTCAAACATTTGTGGATACAAGTCCTGGTTCTTGGATAAAAACATCCTACAATACGATTGCCAACACACACACGCAAGGCGGCACTCCGCTACGTGGTAACTATGCGGGTATTGGATACACATACGATTCGACGCATGATGTGTTTTATCCACCAAAACCATTCAACTCATGGGTACTCGATCAATCTACGTGGGTATGGAAAGCACCTGTTGAAATGCCCACAGACGGCAAAACATACACATGGGACGAAGCCACTACATCGTGGGTTGCAGTACCAACAGCGAATACTGCTAATACTAAATAATTTTAAACAGGTATAACACATGTCATATTTGGGGGCTAGTCCGACAACAGCATCATTTGTAATTGATACGTTTTCAGGTAATGGTTCGAACACAGCGTTTACAATGTCTGTTGCACCAGGAACTACTTCCGCAATGATTGTTGCTATCACTGGGGTCGTGCAGGATCCAAGCACAATGGGGGTTAACGGAACAACACTAACTTTTTCTCAAGCACCACCAGTCGGTACAAATAACATTTCCGTTCGTTATCTTGGCATTCCTGCATCTGGCGTGACAACCGCATCATACAGAACGTATACTGAATACACAGCAACATCTGGTCAAACAACATTCACAGTACCTTCATATACAGCAGGTTTCATAAACATATACAGAAATGGTGTATTACTAAGTATAACTGATTACACAGCAACGTCTGGTGTCACAGTTATATTAAACACTGGTGCAAACTTAAACGATGTTATTCAGGTTGAGAGTTTTTATCTCTCTTCAATTGTTAATGCAATTCCTGCGGCACCTGCTTCCATTATTGGTGCTTATATTGCCAATAACACAATCACTGCGGCGCAAATTGCTCCTGGTGTTATTGTTCCAGGCACAACATGGCAAACAGTTCAAAATACATCATTTCTTGCATACTCTAGCAATAGTTATTTTGTTAATACTAATACTGCGTCTGGTAATGTCACTGCAACACTGCCGTCGAGTCCATCGACAGGAAACACCGTTACCTTTATTGATTATTCTCGTACATTTGCTACAAATAATTTTATCATTTTTCCCAACGGTTCAAAGATCAATGCTAATTCTTCTAATGTTACCATAAACACAAATGGTGCAGCAGTCTCTCTAGTCTATGCGGACTCCAATCAAGGATGGGTTGCTTATTCCGGTTTCACCGTTTCACCTATTGGTAATTATTTTGTTAATTACCTTGTTGTGGCGGGTGGAGGCAGCGGCGGCGCAGGGTCAGGAGCATACAACAGCGCAGGAGCTGGTGGGGCTGGTGGGTTATTAAGCGGCTCTTACACAGTTTCTCCAGGAACTTTTTACACAATTACTGTAGGAGCCGGTGGTGCTTCTGTTACGGGTTCAAACAGTGGTGGAAATAATGGTTCAAATTCTGGTTTTGGAGTTTTTGCAACTGCCTTAGGCGGTGGTGCTGGCGGAGTATCTACAGGTGCAAGCGGTGGGTCGGGAGGCGGTGGCGGAACGACTGCGGTTGGCGGGTCAGGAACGGTTGGTCAAGGTAATGCAGGCGGAACAGCAGGAGCAAACCCATACGGTAATGGTGGCGGTGGCGGCGGTGCTGGTGCTGCGGGTTCAACGATTAATGGTGGCAATGGAGCTGCTTCAACCATTAGCGGAACGTCAGTAACTTATGCTGGTGGAGGTAGCGCCCCCGGCGGTACTCCCGGTACTGGCGGTGGCGGAGCAGGCACTGCAACACAAAGTGGTACAGCAACTAGCGGAACAGTAAACACCGGCGGTGGTGGTGGCGCTTATGATTATATTACTGGCGGAACAACGTATTCAGGCACATCTGGAGCAGGCGGCTCAGGTATCGTAATCATCTCCTACCTCGGTCCACAACGTGGCACAGGCGGTACAGTGACTAGCTCAGGTGGATATACGATTCACACTTTCACTTCGTCTGGCACTTATAACGCTTAAGGATCAACCATGTCATATCTAGGAAATTCACCGTTATCACAAAGTTTTACACCAGGCATAGACTACTTCTCAGGCAATGGTGCAACTACATCTTTTACTTTATCTAGACAAACTTTTTCTGTTAATGACGTTGAGGTTGTTGTTGCTAATGTTGTGCAGAATCCTTCTTCTGCTTACACAGTTAATTACTCAGCAGGTACGATCACATTTACTTCTGCACCACCAGTGGGTACTAATAACATATATGTTCGTTATTTTAATAGATTAACGCAGACTATTGCACCTTCAGCAGGTACAGTTACTTCAAATACTATTCAAGCAGGTGCAGTCGGAACTCTACAAATTGCAAACAATGCGGTAACAACAGCGCAATTAGCAAATAACATATCAACAACAGGAAAGTCTATTGCTGTGGCAATAGTATTCGGAGGTTAATTAGAAATGTCCACACCCAATATTGTTAACGTAACAACTATCAACGGTAATACAGCAGTATTATCGATAAGCACAACACCAACAGCTATTGCGAATAATCAACCTTCAAGTAATCAAGTGTTTAAAATTAACGCACTTTATATTTCCAATCAGACATCAAATACTGCAAGCGTTAATGTTGAAATTTATCGTGCTGCTGTCGCATACCCAATTGCATCTTATGTTAATGTGCCAAACAATTCTGTACTCGACGTTATTAGCAAAAGTATCTATCTATTAGAAAATGATGCTTTACGTCTGACATCAAGCAATAATAACACACTCACTGGAGTTTGCAGTTTTGAGGTAATTTCCTAATGAGACGTGGCAATGGTGGTATAATTGGGACACGCACACTCTCTACTGGAGGTGTTGCTGGAACTGCTAATGGTATCTGGTCATTATCAGAACAACAACAAGCAAAAAGTGCTAACGCATGGCCCTTACTACTTTATAATATATCGTACTTAGTAGTCGGTGGTGGTGGTGGTGGGGGTAGTAGTCAATTTACCTCCACTTATGGTAGCGGTGGGGGTGGTGGATCTGTGCTCACGGGTGCGCTTGTATTGGGTGTTGGTGTTTCTTATGGTGTAACAGTTGGTGGTGGTGGGTCATCTAGTGTATTTTCTACAATTACTGCATTACCAGGCAGTGGAGGTAGTCAAAGTGGTTCTAATAGTAATCAAGCCGGTGGTGCTGGTGGTGTTGGTGGTGGAAATGGTGGTACGGCATTTGCTGGTGGTGCTGGTGGTGCTGGTACTCAATCATCGATAACCGGAACCCCAACATATTATGGGGGTGGCGGCGGTGCTGCTGGATTGTCTAATAATGGTGCTGGTGGTGCTGGTGGTGGTGGATATGGCAATGGAAGTAATGGGACACCAAACACAGGTGGTGGTGGCGGTGGAAACGGTCCTGGTAATGATGGTATTGGATATGTAGCATCTGGTGGTTCGGGTGGTTCGGGTGTAGTTATTTTGTCTGTTCCAACAACTAAGTATTCCGGCGTATATACCGGATCGCCTGTGATTACGATTGTCGGAAGCAACACCGTACTTCAATTTAACTCTTCGGGGGCTTACACAGCATGACATTTGCAGCAAATCTAGCAAGTTTAGCGACTACATCAGCAAACGTAGCATCTTTTATACCACCATCATGGACAACAGCAGGTCGCCCATCAAATCCAGGAAATGGTCAAGTGGGGTGGAATAGTACGCTTGGTCAACTTGAAGTTTGGAATGGCGTTAGTTGGCAAGCTGTAGCAAGTCAAACTTATTTAGTAAACTATTTAACTGTTGCTGGAGGTGGTGGTGGTGGCGGTTCCGGTCAAGGCGGCGGCGGCGGGGCTGGTGGTTTTTTGACTGGATCAAGCGTATCTGTTTCTCCCGGTACTGCCTATACAGTAACTGTTGGTTCTGGTGGGGCTGGTAGTAGTACATCTGGCGTTAATGGAACAAGTGGTAGTAACTCATTATTTGGTGCTATAGCAACCGCAATTGGCGGCGGTGGCGGCGCAACATACACTACTGCAACAGGCTCTTCTGGCGGTTCTGGAGGCGGAGGTTCGGGTACAAATTCAGGCACAAATAACCCCGGAGGCGCAGGAACTTCTGGTCAAGGCAATACTGGCGGCAATGGATATGTCTCATCATTAAGAGTTGGTGGCGGTGGCGGTGGCGCAGGTGCGGTAGGTGCATCTACTATTACAGATGGTGTTGCGGGTGCTGGAGGTGCTGGCCTTGCATCAACCATTACTGGATCATCAGTAAACTACGCTGGTGGTGGCGGAGGCGGGACTAACTCTGGGGGTTCTGCCGCTGCGGGTGGTTTAGGTGGCGGCGGTTCTGGCGGTTACACCTCTGGTAATGCTGTAAGTGGCACAACAAACACAGGCGGTGGTGGCGGCGGCGGCGGTGGTGGCGGCACTACTAATGGTGCATCAGGTGGGTCTGGCATAGTTGTTGTTGCATATATTGGCACTGTTGCAAGAGCCACAGGCGGCACAATCACAATCACTGGCGGTTACGTTATTCACACATTCACATCAAGCGGGACGTATACAGCATAAGAATGAATAAGGATAAAAGATGTCATTAACACAAATTTCAGGGGCAATGATTGCAAATGGTTCATTCTCTGCATCATCACTTGCTAATAATTCAATTACGGCTTCTCAACTTGCTAATCCATTAACTAATATAACTTTAGCAAATACCGCTATTTCAAATGTATATGAAACTGTTAACGTTTCTGCTTCCGCTGCGACTGGTACTATCAATTATAACATATTGAATCAAGCAGTTCTCTATTATACCGCAAACTCCACTGCAAACTTTACATTAAATTTTGTCGGTAATACGACAACAACGCTTAACTCTACATTAGGTGTTGGACAATCTACAACAGTTGCTTTCCTGAATACTAATGGTGCAACAGCATACTTCAGCAATACAGCAAACGTTGATGGTGTAATCACAACAATTAAATGGCAAGGTGGTTCTGCACCAACAAATGGTAATGCAAACTCAGTAGACTTTTACACATACAGTATTGTTAAAACTGGATCTGCTGCGTATTCTGTATTTGCTTCGCAAACTCAATTTAAATAATCATGCCTATAATATCAACATTAGGTGCTGCTTCGTCTAAGGGTTATGGGTTTACCGCAGCAGGTAAGTCATCATTCAATGTAACATATCTCTTGGTCGGTGGTGGTGGTGGCGGTTCCAATGGTGGTGGTGGCGGTGGTGCGGGTGGTTTTTTAACAGGCACGATTTCCATTAAACCTGGTACCACGTATACTATCACAGTTGGTGATGGAGGAGCGCAAAACGTCAGAGGTGCAAATACTATTTTTTCATCTTTAACGGCATTTGGTGGTGGATCTGGTGGTGCAAGAGGTGGTGCGACTGTTGATGGTGGTTCAGGTGGTGGTGGAAACTCTGTAGGTTCGGGTGGGTACGGTACTGCTGGTCAAGGTAACGATGGCGGCTATGGATACAATCCCGGTACTGGTGGTGGAGGAGGTGGTTCTAGTAGTGCAGGAGGAAATGGTAATTTTGCTGCGGCGGGTGGTACAGGAACTTCATCATCAATAACAGGAACATCTGTTACTTATGCTGGTGGTGGTGGAGGTGGTAGTTTTTACTCCTCTGGTGGTACTGGTGGTGGAGCAGGTTCTGCTGGCGGTGGCAACGGCGGCGATTATTACGGTTACAACGGAACAAGCGCATCGACAAATACTGGAAGTGGTGGTGGTGGTAGTGCTGGTGCTACAGGTGGTTCTGGTGGCTCAGGCGTGGTTATTCTGTCAATACCCACTACATATTATTCTGGAACTTACACGGGAACTTTAGCAGCAACATATCCAAAAGTAGTTGGATCAAATACTGTTCTGTTCTGGACTAGTGGTACTGGAACTTATACAGCATAAGAATGAATATTATCGCTGAAACTCCGCCTAACTAAATATTAGACACATCTAACTAAATATTAGATAGAGTTTTTTCTTATAGGAACACCAAAATGGCGGGATATTCCAATATTTTCATTAATCAAAACGAAACGTTTATTACACAATTAACGTTGACAGATTCCAATGGAAATCCTTATAATCTTACTACTTTTAGTATAGCAAGTTCTGCAAGACGTTCATATTTTTCAGCAAATACCACAATTAATTTTGTTGTGTCTGTTATTGATGCAAATAATGGTATTATTCAATTATCTGCAAATTCTGCAACTACTGCCAATATTGTATCAATTAGCGGTGCAAATATGGTATATGATGTTTTGTTAAAAAATCCTGCTTCTAATAATATCACTAGAGTTTTAGAAGGACAAGTGATAGTTAATCCGGGTGTAACTTATTACACTGCTGTATAATGGTCACAGTAACAGTCAATCCAGTTAGTTCCATCGATGTACGTACCAATCAATCTCAATTTCATCAAATTCTAGTGCCAATGCTGCAACATCTAATGCTGTATTACAGGCAATTGCTACCGCATTGGCATTCGCTATAGCTCTGGGATAAATATAACTATAGGAGAAATCATATGGCCACAATTTCAAACAGAACAGATTTTACTAATTATTGTCTAAGACGCCTTGGTGCGCCTGTTATTAATATTAACGTTGATGATGATCAAGTGCAGGATCGTATTGATGATGCGCTGCAATACTGGCAAGATTATCACTTTGATGGTCTACAAAAAGTTTATTATATCCACGCAATTACTGGTTCTCAAATAGTTGCAACTGCAGATATTTCAACGAACTTTGCTAATTCATCTACAATAGTTGGTGCTACATCAGGTGCAACAGGGAAAATAACAGGTTTTTCAGGAAATAACAATACGTTTATTCAACTTACTGGTGTGTCCCCGAGTGCAGTTTTTATTCCTGGTGAAACATTAAATTATTACTCAGCAAATGGTAATATATACAATACAACAGCCAACGTCTCTAGTTTTACTATTGGTGACGTTGACGCTAGATACTTAAATTTGAGTCCTACTTATACCGTTGATTCTGCTGGTAATTCACTTGACATCATTGGTGTAACCAGAATATTTCCAGTGACTGATTCACAAGCATCTATCAATATGTTCGATTTGAGATATCAATTGCGTTTGAATGAGTTATATGACTTCACAAGTGCCTCCTACATCAACTATACGCTCACACAGCAGCATTTAAGATCACTTGAACTAATGTTTACGGGTGAAGTCCCTATTCGCTTTCAGAGACACATGCAGCGTCTCTATATCGATTGGGCTTGGGGTGAAACTGAAGCTCCTGTTGGTCAAATTTGTATTGCCGAATGTTATGCATTGATAAATCCAGATGTTTATAATGCTGTATGGAATGATCGTTGGTTAAAAGAATATGCAACCGCTTTAATTAAGAGGACATGGGGTAACAACATTGCCAAGTTTGATAATCTTCAATTACCAGGTGGAGTAACATTAAACGGATCTAAAATTCAAGAGGAAGCGGTTACTGAAATCGAAAGACTTGAAAAAGAAATGGAAAATAATTACGGCGCGCCTTTGGAATGGTATATGAACTGATGTAATGGCTAACACTACATATAACAGAAGTATCAGACAACTTACAATTGCTTTTGGTAGTTTATTCAATAACATAACGTTAGTAAGATACAACCCAGATCAATCAGAACAAGAAAGATTCATTGTTCCGATTGGTTATTCATCAAAAGAACGATATGTAATGCGTCTACAAAGTGATCCAGATTTGGATAAAAAGGTTCAAATCACACTTCCAAGATTTTCATATGAAATGAATAATATGTCATATGATTCAACAAGAAAACAAAATACCAGCAATAGAACTTATTATAATAGTAATTCTGGTGTTAATGGTCAGTATAATCCTGTTCCATATGATTTTGATTTTTCTTTGTATCTCTATACCAGAAACATAGAAGATGGAAATCAAATAATTGAACACATCACTTCATACTTTACACCCGATTTCACTATAAAAGTTGATATGGTACCTTTAATGGGTATCGTAAAAGAAATACCTATCATATTAAATTCTATTGATTATGAAGTAGATTATGAAGGTGACAGAGAAAATGAAACTAGATATGTTATATGGACATTAAAATTTAAAGTTAAAGGGTATATCTTTGGTGGTATAGCTAATAAAATAGGTTTGATTAAAACATCTATTACTAATCTATATCAAAGTGTTCCTAATAATGACGTTGTTGTTTTCAATGTAACACCAGGAGGTAAGGGAAACTATCGTCCAGGTGAAATCGTTTATCAGGGTTATTCGGTAGAAACTGCTATAGCATTAGCAAAAGTTATTTCTTGGGATGCAATTCGATCAAATCTGTCTGTTATAAATATAATAGGTAATTTTGTTTCTTCTCAGCCATTGATTGGTTCAGTAACAAATTCCAATTACATATTTAATTCTTATGATTTTTCGCCAGTAAAATACTCACAAATCGTTGTTACACCAATGGCAACCGATTCTAATGCAAATAATATATTTGTTGCTACAACTACAATATTTGAAACTCCTAATAGTAATTCGACAATTGTAGTAACAAGAGATTTCTCAGGTGACTTGAATATTCAAATTGGTAGAGATGATCTAGGAATAGAACAGAATAACATATTAGATTTGGAAATTTAAGGTATCAAATGTCAAGAGTCATACAATTCAAAAGGGCAGCAAATACGGTAGTAGCAAATACTACTGGAGCCGATGGCGAGTTGATTATTGATATATCGAGTTATGCATTAACAGTACATGATGGTTATACATTAGGTGGAACTCGTTTAGCAACAGAAACATTTGTTTCAAGAATTTCAGCAGCAAACGTTGCAAATGCTGCATACTATGCATCAAATACTGCTAACTTGGCATTATTGACTGCTCAGAGTGCATATGCTTTTGCCAATACAGTTAATGCATATGCATACAGTTCTAATACTTTTTTACAAGCAAACGATGCTGTAATTTGGACTTATGCTAATTCTGCATATTCCGTTGCGAATATTGCTTCTGCTAATATTGCATTATTAATAAACGTTAATAATACTCAAAACACAAGTATTAATGCAGCATTTACACAAGCAAATTCAGCAAATATTTTGGCTCAGGCTGCTTATAATGCTGCGAATGCTGCTGGTTCTTCTACATTCACTCAAGCAGCTTTTGATAAAGCTAACTCAGCTAATATACTTGCTCAGTCTGCATATGCTTTTGCCAATACAGTTAATGTATTTACTCAATCAGCATTTACTCAAGCGAATTCTGCCAACGTATTATCACAATCTACATATGCTTTTGCTAATACAGTAAACACATATTCATATTCTGCTTATAGTGTTGCTAATTCGGCACAATCCAATACAGTAATAACTCAAGGCGTTGATTCTACACAAAATACTTGGATTAGTTCAAATTCAGCATTTACCCAATCAGCATTTAATAAAGCAAACTCTGCAAATATACTAGCACAAGGTGCTTTTGACTTTGCCAACACAGTTAATGTATTTTCTTATTCAGCATATAGTCAGGCGAATACAGCAAATACTAATGCACAGACTGCATACATATTAGCAAATACTGCTTATACAATAGCACAATCTGCATATGCATTTGCAAATACGATTGCTGGTGGTAGTTCAAATGATGGTTATGCCAGACAGACTGCTAATGCTGCTTTTGATAAAGCGAACTCAGCAAACGTACTGGCACAGGCAGCATTTAATAAAGCAAATACGGCAACTAGTCTGACTGGATTATTAGCAAACTCGGTTATCTTTGCAAACAGCACAGGATACACTTCTAACGTATCTGCGTTATCATTCACGACTTCAAACAATACTTTAATTGTTGCGAACATTACAGTACCGACAATATATACAACTTCTGGTGGTATTGTATTTCCTGATGGAACATCACAGACTACTGCTGGTGTTGCTACAGATGCATATGCTAGGACGACTGCAAATGCAGCATATATACAAGCAAATACAGCAAATCTAATTGCCAATACTGCCGCAGCAAATATATCTGTAATATTTGGTATTGACGCAACACAAAATACGAATATACAATCAGCATGGAATCAAGCAAACGCATCATCAATACTCGCAGCGAATTCTTATAATTATTCGAATACAATTAATGTTGTTGCTCAAAATGCTTATACTCAAGCAAATGCATCTAATGTTCTAGCACAATCTGCTTACAATCAAGCAAATGCAGAACCAATAGGAACTGGCGCTTTTACTCAAGCAAACACCAATTCTGCAAATATTTCAGTATTGTTTTCGGTCAATAACACACAAAATGTAAGTATTGCTTCTGCTTTTGATAAAGCAAATTCTGCGAATATATTAGCACAAGCAGCATTTAATAAAGCAAATACTGGCGGTTCAGGAGGAACAACTTTAATTACTTTTAGTCCATATGTCGATTATGGTTGGATCGGTATGACTGTAAGTACCGTACAATATGATTATGGTTCTCTATAAATACTATCATATCTAATCTAGGAATACAATGTCAGCAAATAATTCACTAATAGTTCAAGTCAGACGAGGTACGACTGCTCAAACAGCATCGTATACTGGTCCATTGGCTGAATTGATTGTAGACACAGATCAAAAATTAATATCAGTACAAGACGGTGTTACTGCTGGCGGTAATTATCTCGCACCATTATCCTTTGCTCAGGCGGCATTTGTTGCAGCCAATTCTACAGTTATTGGTTCCGCTGCGGCATTTACTCAAGCAAACTCAGCAAACGTTCTAGCGCAATCTGCATTTAATAAAGCAAATACAGCAAACTCAATAGCACAAGGTGCTTATGATTTAGCAAATACAGTAAACACATATTCATATTCAGCAAATACATTTTTACAGGCAAATGATGCTTTAGTATTATCTACATCCAAATCATATACCGATACTGCAAATACATTTCTACAGGCAAATGATGCTTTAGTATTATCTACATCAAAATCATATACTGATACTGCTAATACTGGATTAAAGTCTTATAGTGATGCAACTTATTTTAGTAAACAAGGTGGTACTGTATCAGGTAACGTCATAATTCAACAAAATTTAACTGTACAAGGCAACGTATCCTTTACAGGTAACGTAATATCCTATCAAGTCTCTGGTAATACTGGTCAATTCTTTGGTTATTCAAGTAATGGTTTTAATGCATTATATGCAGGTATTCCAACAGGTTATTTTGTTGACCCTCAATTAATAACACAGTTCACCGCTAATTATAATGGTTATGCTGGTGTTAATCATCAAAATATTAACTCTGGTGCAAATTCTTCATCTGACGTTTTCCTAACATCGGATAATGGCACCTTAATGGATGGTTTTCTTGATTTAGGTTTAGGTAGTAGTACTTACGCTTATCCAGGTTATACATTACTTGGCCCAAACGATGGATATTTAAACGTAACTGGAAATACATCAACTGGCGGTGGTAAATTAGTACTATCTACTGGTTATTTGAATGATATAGTTTTTGCGGTAAATGGTCAAAATATTGGTAATGATTTGATGCGTGTTTCTGCATCGAACAATAATATATTGATTTATCCTAATGTACCTAGTGTTAATACAACGAGTGGTTCTTTAGTTGTTACTGGTGGTGTTGGAATTTCTGGTAATGTATACGCATCAGGAATTTATGATAATGGTATTGAATTGGGTAATTATGCAAATACTATCAATGCCTATGCATATTCTGCCAATACCTTCTTACAAGCAAATGATGCCGTAATATATCAATATGCAGTTTCAGCATTCAATCAAGCAAACTCTGCGAATATATTAGCACAGGCATCTTATACATACGCTAACACACTAGCATCAGCATCTGGTTACACAGCAAACTCTGTCATCTTTGCTAATACGACAGGTTACTTATCCAACACAATCAGGTTATCTTATTATACATCAAATAATACCTTAGTGAGTGCAAATGCCAACGTTTCCACATCACTTTTTGTTGCTTACGGACCTTCAAAGGGTCTTGTCGATATTGCCAAAATCGCTTTGGCTCAATCCTTTATTGTATAAATAATAACATGCCAATAAACTATCTAAATTACATTTCAAACAATATAACAGCAAATACTGTTGTTTATACACCAAATACTACTAATGTTCAAGCAACAATAGTCGGTATGATCATATGCAACAACACAGCAAATACTGCGATTGCTAACGTAAAAATAATTTCCTCAACAACTTCAGCAAATATTATATCAAACTTATCCATTCCTGCTGGTCTCAGTCTTAACGTTGTTGACGCCAGTAAAATTATAGTTCAGCAGAATAATTCAATTGCAGTGACTTCATCACAATCAGTAGATGTTGTAATTTCATCAATTGAGGTAAGTTAATATGAGTTTTATAGGTCAACAACTACCCGATCAATCTATTTTATTAAATATTACAGCATCTACGACTGGTGTTGGTACGGTATTAAATACGACAGGTTTTGCATCTTTCACAGTACAAATATCAAATTCAAATACATCAAACTTATGGTCAGGTATCATTATACTAGAAGGTAGTAATGATAACGTAAATTGGACACCATTATTAGTAGAAAAAATAAATGAATTGTCGTTACAAACACAAATTGATACTGTTGGTTTATATTCAGTAAGATCGGATACGTTATTCATTCGTTATAATATACAAAATATTACCAATTCTTGTAATATTATTATAACAGGTAATTCAATTACTGCTAGTTCACCAGTAGATAAAGTCGCTTTAGCGATGGACGAATCTAATAATACCCCGTTGAATGTCAAATTGCAACTGCAGAACTCAGGTATTAAACAAGATGCATCAGGTGCGTTTATTCTGTCGGATGCACCAACTGCAATTACTACTGTTCAACTTGCTACTGGTGGTCAAACAATTATTGATACCACAGGGTATCAGACCATACACCTAACCACCAACTCAACTTTTGCTGCTACCGGCGGTGTGCAATTCGGTAATGATGGTATAACATTTACACAAGGTCCATTTCAGACGGCACAGGGGGCGTTGAGTACCACACTTACTGGACCTACATCTTATGTTATACCAGTAACAGGTAGATATGCCAGAATAATCGCCACTGCTCAAGGCCAATTTACATATTATTTAAGAAATGCCGCTGCACAGTTTACAGGCCAAAACCTAATAGGTATCAACGGAGCAGGAATATCCGCTACGACTGCTCAATTGGGTATGAACGTTGTTCAGGTTGGTGGTACTGCTACTGTCACAGGTGGTCTTGCTGGTACTTTGGGTGTTGGTAGTTCTGCTGCGGTGGGTGCTACCCCGACATCTAACCCATTATTAGCGGGTGCGGTTGATCCAACTGGATTGACAAGAAGAATTGGCTCAACGATGTTAGGCGATTTAACCATATCTAACAGAACAATACCAACAAGTAATGCTGCATTAGGTTCAGCAACAACAGGTAATGCACCGATTGCTACTGGTGGTTTCAATAATCAAGTATCCATTAGTGTTCAAGATACGTCTGTATATGAAGGTCTATCTCAAATTGAAATTTTAGGTCTTATTCTACAAGAAATGAAGATCATGAACCAGCAATTGTATGAATTACCACGTATTATGGCTGCTCAAATGAATGGGTACAGCAGTGCAGCAATTAATCCGCAACCGTATTTGGGTGACGAACCGACACAGATGAGAAATGATGCTTCTCTGTTTATTAACCAGCAGTAAATTTAGAAGTTTTATAAATATAAATAACTAACACACATAATAGTGTATTTAATTCTAAGGAGTTTTACAAAATGCTTATTCAAAACCAGGTCGGTCCAGTAGCGACTACCACATCAATTTCAGCAGGTTTACAATCACCTGCTCGTGCCGGTCAATTGGGTGACACCATTGTATCAGAACTGCATGGTCGTTATTACGAAACTGCATATCGCCGTAACTTATTTTTAGCAACATCACCTGCGGCTTCTGTTACTTCTGCTGGTATCGTTGCTTCGGCTGCGGCTTATACAGGCTTAGTATTGTATAATCCTGTAGGTAACTCGAACAACTTGGTACTGAACAAAGTTGGTTTGTCATTTCCGGTTACACCTGCTGCGGCTATCACTTATGGTTTAACAACTCTTGGTGTTGTTTCTGCTGTAGCAACAACTACTGCGGCAACGACTCGTAACTTGTTTCTTGGTGGTTCTGCTCCAACTGCACTGGCGTATTCTGTTGCTACCATTACATATTCGACTGCTGCATTACCTGCACACATTTTAGGTACTGTTGGTACTGGTGCTATTACTGTTTTTGGTCAAATTCAAGGTATGTACGATTTAGAAGGTAGTTTGGTTATTCCTCCAGGTTATGCTGCTTCGATCTACACATCAACTGCGTCTAACACGGCAGGTTTCTGGGGTTCGTTCCAGTGGGAAGAAGTGCCGATCTGATTATAGACGGTCACTCTTTATCGAGAAAGCACCTTCGGGTGCTTTTTTTGTTGCGTATAAATAGTTGATAAACAAACGGAAACATAATGGCAACTTCTCAATACTTTTCTAACTATTCCGCTAAAAACGAACAACGTGTGATAGAGGATATTATTATTGAATCTATTAAAATTCAAGGTTTTGATGCATATTATTTACCTAACGATAATGACGCGGCTCGGGATTTATTATTTGGTGAAGATCCAATTAAGAAATTTAAAACAGCGTTTACGCTAGAAATGTATTTGTCAAATGCGACCGAGTACATGGGTGAAAAAGAATTCTTTTCAAAATTTGGTCTTGAAATTAAAAATAACATTAATGTTATTGTTTCAAAAAGATCATTTACAGAGCGTGTTCCTCAAAATACATTTACACGACCACGTGAAGGTGATTTGATTTATGTACCTTTTCTAAATGGTACAGGTGAATTGTTTGAAATTAAATTCACAAATCAAAATAAAGATATGGCTATGCTTGGAAGAAAAGTCCCTTACTTTTATGAATTGGAACTTGAAAAATTCAAGTATTCACAAGAAGTCATTTCTACTGGTATACCCGATATTGATGCAGTTGTTACTGATTCTGCTTACACATTAAATCTTAATGTTTCTGCAAACGGAACTGGTAATTACACAACAACAGAAATTGTTTTCCAGTCAAACGATTCTACATTGGCTAATGCGTTTACATCTGCTACAGTTCAATCATGGTATGCACCTTCATTGTTATTAACTGTAACGAATATATATGGACAATTTACAGATAACATTACTATTATTGGTGCGTCAAGTAACGCACATTACACATTAGCTACGTTTGATCCATTACAAAACCCTGCGATTAAAGAGAATTATGATAATCTGTATATTTCTAATTCGGCAAATATTATTATAGATACATCTGAAACTAATCCATTTGGTAATATTTGATGGCTAATACATTCTATAACAGAAGCATAAGAAAACTTATTTTAGGATTTGGTAATTTATTTAATAATATTACCATGATTCGTTATGATCAAAATAATCTAGAGCAAGAAAGATTTATTGTACCAATTGCATATGCTTCAAAAGAAAGATATGTTATGAGAATTCAAGATGATCCCGACTTAGACAAAAAAGTTCAATTAACTTTACCTAGAATGTCTTTTGAATTAAACGGTATGAGTTATGATGCATCCCGTAAACAAAATACTAATACTAAAAATTTTGGACAAAATTCTACTACTGGAACAATTTCTTCTCAGTATAATCCTGTACCATATAATTTTGATTTCTCATTGTACTTATATGTTAGAAATATAGAAGATGGTATACAAATTATTGAACACATATTACCTTACTTTACTCCTGATTATACAATTAAATTAAATATGATACCAGAATTAGGTGTCATTAAAGAAATACCCGTTGTTTTTAATTCAGTTGATTATAATGTAGAATATGAAGGTGGTAGAGAAAATGATACCAGATTGATTATTTGGACATTAAATTTTACAGTAAAAGGATATATATTTGGTGGTGAAACAAATAATATTGGTCTAATTGAAACAGCCATTACCAATGTTTATAATATGTCAACATTTGGTACAGTTGCATTTAATGTTTATAATAATGGTGTAGGTAATTATCAGATGGGTGAAACTGTTTATCAGGGAAATAAAAATAATCCTATAGCATCAGGAAAAGTCGTTGCTTGGAATCACACACAATTACAACCTAATTCTGTGTTGGTATTAAATAATATTACTGGTAATTTTGTTTCAACCGCAAATATTGTAGGTACCATTACTAATGCACAATATACATTTAACAGTTATAGTGTGAATCCTACTCAGTTGGCTAAGGTCGTAGTCACACCTAATCCAATTACTGCCAATGCAAATAGTGCATACACATACACTACAACGATAACCGAAACACCTAGAGTATAATGATGACAAAATTTGATAAAAATATATGTACCATTTATAAATCTGTAAATAAAATAAATGGTAAATGTTATATTGGATTTGACTCAAATTGGCCTAGAAGATTAAAACAACACAAAGAAAAATACAAAAAAGAAAATAGAAAATTTTATGATGCCATTAAAAAATATGGTTGGAATAATTTTGA
>Ga0114951_10000802_pt1 | contig 42220 bp, 43 predicted proteins | sample AM7aDNAmetaG_FD_88677 | JGI IMG/M metagenome (GOLD analysis project Ga0114951, IMG submission 88677) | Freshwater microbial communities from Finland to study Microbial Dark Matter (Phase II) - AM7a DNA metaG | ecosystem: Environmental > Aquatic > Freshwater > Lake | place: Finland: Lake Alinen... | reverse complement strand
TACGCTTGCCTAGATTATCTCACACCTTTAGAGGTAATTGAAAAATCCAGACAACAAAAAAAGCGCATAAGCGCTAAGAAAATTTAAAAAGTAAGTGTTCGGATTGGGCCCGTCGGGCGGGAAAGCAGAGCTATAAATATCATATCAAATATAAATTATATTGTCAAACATATGTTGACCGCTTTGGTTATCACGTGATAACCTGAAATATAAAATATTAGTTATGAATTTGAAAGAAATTGTTGTAGAAAAAAGTGAATTTTTATCGGTGAGTCAGCTGGCGGGGATTTTGAAAATTAGCAGGGTTGCTGTGCTTAAAAGAATAAACAGAGGGGCCATAAAAGCCAGCAAGGTTGGTCCGAATTTTGTAATCAAGAAAGCGGATATAAAAGATTTGTTAAATAATAAAAAGAAATAGAGGTGATTTTTATCTGGTTATCACGTGATAACCTGAAGGAAAAGAAAAATTATAAATAAAATTAGGAAGAATCAAAGAAATAATGAATTTTAAAATATTAAAAAAATCTGGTAAGAGCAGGGCGCGACTGGGGTTTTTGGAAACTTCGCATGGGGTTGTTGAAACTCCTTGTTTGGTTCCTGTGGCAACGCAGGCGGTTGTTAAGACTTTGGAAAGCAAAGAGGTTGAAGAAACAAAATCGCAAATTTTAATTTCTAATACTTTTCATTTGCATTTAAAACCCGGCGATAAAATTGTTGAAAAAGCCGGAGGTGTTCACAAGTTTATGAACTGGAAGCGCCCGCTTATGACAGATTCAGGAGGTTATCAGGTTTTTTCTTTGGGATTTGGAACTGACTACGGACTTGGAAGCAAAATTTTAAAAGAGCATTCGCAAAAAGGCGAGATTATAAAATCAGATGCCCAGCCACAAAAAATTAAAATAAACAATGACGGCGTAATGTTCCGTTCACCGTTAAATGGCGACGAATTGTTTATTGGGCCGAAAGAATCAATAAAAATTCAGGAAAAAATCGGAGCCGATATTATTTTTGCTTTTGACGAATGCACTCCGCCGTTGGCAGATTTAGATTATGTGAAAAAATCTTTGGAAAAAACTCACAGGTGGGCCGAAGTTTGTTTAAAGACTAAAAAATCCAAGCAGGCATTATACGGCATCGTGCAAGGATCGCGATTTAGAGATTTAAGAATTGAAAGCGCAAAATTTATTGGCGGGCTGGATTTTGACGGTTTTGGAATTGGCGGAGAATTTGGGAACGATAAAAAAATAATGAGCCAAATGGTGCAGTGGGTTGTTGACGAATTGCCCGAAAAAAAGCCGCGTCATTTGTTGGGGGTGGGGTATTTGGAAGATATGGAATTAATTATAAAATCCGGAGTGGATACTTTTGATTGTACAGTTCCAACTCATTACGCCAGACGTGGAATTGCTTTTACAAGTGAAGGAAAATTAGATTTGAAAAAAACAAAATATTTAAAGAAAAATGAAAAGCTGGATAAAAATTGCGTCTGTAACGTTTGTCTAAACTACAAAAAAGATTATATAAGTCATTTGCTTAAGGCGGGTGAGATAACCGGAATGAAGCTTCTGACCTTCCATAATTTGTGGTACTTTAACACCTTCGTTGAAGAAATAAGAAATAAAATAAAAAAAGGCGAAATTTAAATAATTTATTTGGGGTGTGGATAAACGGGTATTGACTCGCTTTTTTATTAGTAATAAACTGTAATAAGGAATAGTTATTAGTAATTATTTCTTCATATATTAATTAGAGACCTGCCGGCAAAATATTACAGGGACAGTATTTTTCCCGGCAGGTCTCAAAAAATATGCCGATAGCAACTAAAAAAGAGAGAATGACTGCGCAAAAGAGTTTTATATTTGGTTATTTAAAAAGCGTTAAGACTCACCCAACAGCCGAAACTGTTTATGAAGAAGTAAAGAAAAAACTTCCAAATATAAGTCAGGGGACTGTTTATCGAGTGTTAAATAATTTTAAAGACAGGGGTGAAATTATTTGCATAGATACCAAAGACAATGTGCACTTTGACGCAGATGTTTCAGATCACGCGCATTTTATTTGCGAAGAATGCGGAGAAGTTTTTGATGTTATGGATGAGTGTTCTAAATGCGGAATTTTAAAAAATAGAAAAACAAAGGTCGGAAAAATTAACAGTTACAAAATAAATTTTTATGGAAAATGTAAAAAATGTTTGTCACGACTGTAAAAAAGATATAGAAATTAATGAGGATGTAATAGAAAATGGAGTATATTTAACTTACGACAAAAGCAATGGAGAAAAAATAAATATTTTTAAGTGCAATGAGTGTTACGAAAAAAATCCGGCGCTTACAAATTTTCAGGAATGCGAAGTTTATTCAAGAGTGGTTGGTTATATCAGGCCGGTGCAACAGTGGCACAAAGGAAAAAAACAGGAATATGGCGAAAGAAAAGAATTTGGAATGCCGGACTGCTCAAGTTGCTAATTTTTACGTCATTCCCGCGAAAGCGGGAATCCAGAATGCTTGCGATAAAACCTGGATTCCCAATCAAGTTGGGAATGACGAAACTCAAATGGAAAAATATAAATTGCCGGAATTGCCATATGCTTATGACGCATTGGCGCCGTATATGTCAGAGGAAGTTTTAAGGATTCACCACGACAAGCATCATGCCGCTTATGTAAACGCGGCGAATGCTCTGGTGGAAAAAATTGAAGCTGCAAGAAAATCCCCTTCGACGGGCTCAGGGCAGGCGGGAGAAATAGATTTTAAGTCAGTTGCAAAATCATTGTCTTTTAATGTCGCCGGACACGTTTTGCACCAATTTTTCTGGACTACAATGGCTCCTTACGACTCCGGAAAAAATAAGCCGTCGGGTAAGGTTTTGAAAGCAATAGAAAAAGAATTCGGAAGTTTTGAAAGATTTAAAACGGAATTTACCGAAACCGCCAAATCAGTTGAAGGATCTGGTTGGGCAATTTTAGCCTGTGACCAGGAAAGGGAAAGATTGGCAATTATGCAGGTGGAAAAACACAACGTGAATCTTTTTCCCGAAGCAATAGTTTTGTTGCCGTTGGATGTTTGGGAACACGCATATTATTTGGACTACAAAAACGACCGCGTAAAATTCATAGAAAACTGGTGGAATATCGTGAATTGGGAAGAAGTAGAAAAAAGATTCAACGAAAAATAATTCTTGTAAAAAGAGTCCTGTTTATTGCTTTTTATTTTTAATAGTATAAAATTAATTAATATTATTTAGATAAATGAAATATGTTTACTTTTATAGAAGGTAGAGATTCTCTAAGTCAAGCGCAAGATGAGAGCTATGAACCGATTGGACAGACAGATAAAACGCCGGAAGAAACTCCGGATAACCAGCCGATTCAAAAACCGAAAAAAATTACCAGGCGTGATGCGCTTGGGAAAATATTTAGAGGTGTTGCTGCCGCGGCAGTTGGAGGTTTAATTTCCGGAGAAAATGAAGCAGGAGCTGAAACTGCTTATGAAAAAAGTGAAAAAATATACGATAGGTACGTACTTAAGATAGATCCGCCAAATTTCTGCAGGATTTTGGATTCTAGGGTTCTCAAAGAATATAATATTAATCCTGGCATGAGGAATTATGTCCTTGAAGAAGTAAGAAAAATCGAGGTTAGATTTGAAGTTGAGCAGAGAGATCTTATCAATGAGCGCGACCATGGGCGGAAAAATAATGATTCTTCATCATTACGGCATTTAAGGAGCCTCAATAATCAATTAGAGTCTATTTTAGAAACTCTATATCCCGAATCGGGCGAGCCGAAGAAAGGGGTCGTTCTTGAAAAAGATAGCAAAGAAATTGTTGAAAAAAGAATTCTTAATTGGGCGCTAAAAAGAGAGGCCGATAAAGCCACGGAAAAACTGCAAAATTATTTTGCAAATGTGAAAACGCCAAGGGATGCGGAAGCCGTGGAAGAAAAACTAAGGAAATATAAAGAAAATTATATGATAGGCGACGCACGAAAGATGTGGGACAAGATGGCAGCTTATAACTTCCCGTTAAGCAGAGAGCTGGTGATTAACGCGTTGGAAAATGCCTTTAAAAGGTATACAGACAAAGCTGCTAACGTTAAAAAATTTTTGTCTGACAGATTAAAATAAACAAAAATCAATCCGTGAAAACGGATTTTTTTGTTGTAATTTGCCGAAAGAAATTATAGAATATTAAAATGCAAAAAGAATTTTATGTGATTTGCGACAATATAAGGAGTTTGGAAAATATTGGGTCAATTTTCAGGACTTCGGATGCTTTGGGCATTTCAAAAATATATTTATGCGGGATTTCCGGAAAGCCACCACATCACAAGATTTCAAAAACTGCGCTTGGTGCAGAAAACACCGTGTCTTGGGAGTACTATAGACAGACGGGGCGTTTAATTGATAAAATGAAAATGAACAAAATAAATATAATAGCTTTGGAGCAAGATAAGAGAGCAATTGAATTTACCAAAGCCAAATTTAATTTTCCGTTGGTTTTGGTCGTGGGAAACGAAGTGAAAGGTGTTTCAAAAACAATATTAAAAAAGTGCGATAAAATAATTTATTTGCCGATGTCTGGGCAAAAAGAATCATTAAATGTTTCCGTGGCCTTCGGTGTCGCCGGCTACGAAATAATCAGACACAAAAAATAATATGGATTACCAACAATTTTTAAATACGGCAGGTTATTCTGGAATGTCGGGGGGGTTTGTGGTCTTATTTGCCATTTTGGCAATTTGGGATTTGGTTTGGAGAGGTATTGCATTATGGAAAGCTGCTGAAAACAAGAGCAAACCATGGTTTGTTTGTCTTTTAATTTTTAATACATTCGGAATTTTGCCAATTATATATATTTTTTATTTTGCCAAGAAAAAAGTAAATAAAATAGCATAATATGTCATTCTGGCGAAAGCCAGAATCCAGAGTGCGTGCAGTGGTTGCGTTTCTGGATTCCGCGACCCAGAGGGTGCCCCGTCCGGAATGACAAAAAACGATATGGATATTTTTCAAATTATAATAGTTGTTTTTGGGCTTTGTCTTTTTGAAATAATTTCCAGCGTTGACAATGCAATTATAAACGCGCATGTTTTAAAAACTTTGCCGGATAAATTCAGGAAGTTTTTTTTGACTTGGGGATTATTCTTCGCTGTTTTTGTGGTTAGGGGAGTCTTGCCTTTTTTAATTGTTTGGCTGGCAAATCCGGCATTTTCTTTTTTGCAGGTGATTGGTTTTGTTTTTCATCCAACACCCGAGATTCAAGCATACGTAGAGAGGTCTCAAGGGCTTTTGCTTTTGGCGGGAGGAGTTTATTTGTTTATGGTTTTCTTGGGCTGGCTTTTTATGGAAGAAAAAAAGTATGCATTTTTGGTTGAAGAATTTGTGCACAAGCAATCAATTTGGTTTTATGCCGTTGCCTCTTTATTTTTTGCGTTTGTTGTTTGGTTTTCAATAAAAGTTAATCCAATTTTAGCATTGTCGGCAACTATTGGTTCAACAGCATTTTTTATAACCGACGGATTCAAGAAAAATGCCGAATTAAAAGAAAGGGAAATATTATCCGGAAAGATGTCGGCAATAAGCAAAATTTTATATTTGGAAATTTTGGACGCAACATTCTCAATTGACGGAGTAATTGGAGCTTTCGCTTTTACAATTTTAATTCCATTGATATTTTTAGGAAACGGATTGGGGGCCTACATTGTAAGAGAAATTACAGTTAAAGGAACAAATATAATTTCAAAATTCGCTTACTTAAAAAACGGCGCAATGTATTCGGTGGGAGTTTTGGGAATTATGATGGTTTTTGAAGCCTTCGGCCACGGCTTCCCGTTTTGGGTTGCCCCATTAAACACAATTTTATTGCTGGTAATTTTTATGGGCCTTTCCCTGCGAGAACTCCGCGACGCCGAAAAAAAGAAATCCAAAGATTGATTATAAATTAAAGTGGCGGTTCCCTTGAGCCGCTTTTTGTTTGTTTTGCGTGTTCGTTTAAACTATTGACAGTAACCTTTGATTTTGATAAGCTTATTGTATAACAGACTAAATTAGTCGGTTATGGTTTAAAAAATATATTGCTATCTACGTAAAATTATGAAAATTTCTAAAAGGGCGGAATATGGGTTATCGGCGATGGTTTTTCTCGCCAGAAACGCTTCACGTAACAATGCGAGCGAGTTAGCTAAAAACAAACATATTATTTCGATAAGGGAAATTTCAAACACAGAGGGAATACCTTTTTCTTTTTTGAGTAAAATTTTTGGTGATTTGGAAAAAGCAAAATTAGTTAAGGGAAAACACGGAGCTAATGGCGGTTATGTTTTGGCTAAAGATAGCAAAAAAATTACGGCAAAAGATGTTGTGGAATTATTGGAAAATACAACTTCGGTTGATTGTCGGCTTTGCGGGAAATCAAAAAAGTGCCTCACAAAAAATGTTTGGCGAAAAATTGATTTGGCAATTGAAAAAACCTTAAAGAATATAACCTTGCAGGATTTGATAAAATAATTAATTTTATGAAACAAATATATTTAGACCACGCATCTACGACGCCGATGGATCCTAAAGTGATTAAGGCGATTTTTAATTGTTCTGAAAAGATTTACGGAAATGCCGGGTCTTTGCATTCGGCGGGAAGAAAAGCTAAAGAAGCTTTGTTTGAAGCCAGAAAAATTGTGGCGCAAATTTTAAATTGCAAATCCGGTGAAATTATTTTTATGGGATCCGGCACAGAAAGCGATAATTTGGCAATTTTGGGTGTGGCACGAGCCCTTCGACAAAATCGGGGTGAACAAACAAAAAATCATATTATTACTTCATCGATAGAACATCATGCTGTTATATATCCCTGTGAGCAATTGCAAAAAGAAGGATTCAAAATTACTTTTGCTAAAGTTGATAGAGATGGAATTTTAGAATTAGATGAATTTAAAAAAATAATTTCAGATGAAACTATTTTGGTTTCTATAATGTATGCAAATAATGAAATTGGGACTATCCAGCCAATTAAAGAAATCGGAGAGATTGTAAAAAATGTGCGAGTTGACAGAGAAAAAAGACAAATAAAAACTCCAATTTATTTTCACACCGATGCTTGCCAAGCGGCGGGATATTTGGATTTGGATGTGCAAAAACTTGGAGTTGATTTGCTGACTTTAAACGGAAGTAAAATTTACGGGCCAAAGGGCGTTGGAGTTTTATATGTGAGAGCCGGCGTAAAAATTGATCCGATAATTTTTGGCGGAGGACAAGAAAATGGTTTGCGTAGCGGAACTGAAAATGTTGCCGGAATTGTTGGACTTGCAAAAGCTCTTGAAATTTCTAACAAAAAAAGAGCAACCGAATCAAAAAGGGAAACAAAACTTCGCGATTATTTCATAAAAGAAATTTTAAAGACAATTCCAAAAACATTTTTAAATGGGCATGCGGAAAAAAGATTGCCGAACAATATTAATATTTCTGTTTTGGATATAGAGGGGGAGGCAATGCTGTTGTGGCTGGATAAATATGGAATTTTTGTTTCAACCGGATCGGCATGTGATTCGCAAAGTTTGGAACCGTCGCATGTTATTTTGGCTTTGGGAAAACCATATGAATATGCAAATGGAAACTTAAGGTTCACTTTGGGCAGGCAAACAACCAAAAAAGATTTGGATTATGTTTTAAAAGTTTTGCCAAAAATTGTGCAGGATTTAAGAAAAATTTCTCCGGTTACAGCGAAATAATCGCTCGGAAAATAATTTTGTTGCGACGTTCGTGATTTTTGCTTTGCAAAACTAACTCGCTCGGTCAGGCACTTCGTGTCCTGAAACGCGCCACAAAATTATTTTCCTCGTTATATTTTATGAAAAAAATAATAAAAACAAAAAAAGAAGATGGAACTGATTGGGTTTATACCAAAACGGTAAAAACTCATTTTTTTCATCCAAAGAATTTTTTGGTGAAAGAACCAAAGAAAAATGAATTTGATGCCGAAGGGCAGGTTGGTTCTCCTCAATGCGGGGACGTTATGAAAATGTGGCTGAAAATCGATCCGATAACAGAAAAAATAAAAAAACTGAAATGGAAAACCTTCGGATGCGCCAGCGCAATTTCGGCAACGTCAATGTTTTCGGTTATGGTGACGGAAAAAGGGGGCATGATGCTTGAAAATGCCTTAAAAATAAAACCGCAAGATATTATGCAAAGATTGGGGGGTTTGCCGGCAAGAAAAGTGCACTGTTCAGTGTTGTGCGACAAAGCATTTCAGCAAGCTGTAAATAATTATTTTAGAGCCACAGGTCAATACCAAAGAATAATCGTTTCTGGGGCAAAAATAATAGACAAAAGATTAAACATTACCGATAAAGATATTGAGTCGGCAGTTTTAGATGGAGCGAAAACTTTACTGGATGTACAGAAAAAATTAAAAGTTGGAGTAGGGGATCCTGCCGCAATCCCGGAAATTGAGCAACTTATCAGATTTTATAATGAAAAATATTACGGATAAATTTTAGGGTGTTGACAAGGGCGTTTTTATCTGTTAGTATTATTGCATAAAGCTTACGGCACTTCGCCGCAATTTTTGTTTTTTTAGCTCTTTAACAAGGAGGATGCAAGAATGCCGACGGCGTTAGTTCGCGGTCTGGTTAAGGCCGGTGAAATTGAACAAGCATGGGAGGCGACGGGAGATATCGTCGACTATTACCATCGCGCAGAAGCTGCATTTATTATTGCCAGAACAACCGGTGTGCGAGAAGACTTTTTGGATGCTTTGGCTTTGGTAAGCCATATTGGCAACCATGAACGCAAGCGCGAGTTAGAGATCGAGATCTCGAACGCGATGCCTCCAGACTGATTCGTTTTCGGCTTGCCACGTATATTTCTACGTGGCTTGTTTTTTTGCGTAAAATGCGATAAAATTTTAAATATGTCAAAAGAGAATAAAAGACAAAAAGTTTTTGTTGCAATGTCGGGAGGGGTGGATAGTTCGGTTTCGGCGGCTTTACTAAAAGACGCCGGTTTTGACGTGGTTGGGGTTTATATGCGTCAGTGGTCTCCGGAAATTTTAGGGAAAGAATGTATTTGGAAAATCGACAGACAAGACGCAATGATGGTTTGTGCAAAGCTGAAAATTCCATTTGAAACTTGGGATTTTTCAAAAGAATATGAAAAGCAGGTTGGAAAATATATGATTGATTCGTATAAAAAGGGAATCACTCCGAATCCGGATGTGATGTGTAATAAAATTATAAAATTCGGATTATTTTTTGATAAAGCAATGAAAAATGGCGCCGATTTTGTCGCAACGGGACACTATGCTCGCATTAGTATTCCGTCATTGCGAGGAGTAGCAACGACGAAGCAATCTCGCACGTATGAGATTGCCACGTCGCCCGAAGCTCCTCGCAATGACGGAAATCTGAAGTTGCTAAAATCCAAAGACAAAAACAAAGACCAAACATATTTTTTGTACGAAATTAAAAAAAATCAGTTGAATAAAATTTTGTTTCCGGTGGGAAATTTGGAAAAACCGGAAGTGCGCAAACTTGCCAAAAAATTTGGTTTGGAAAATGCACAAAAAAAAGACAGTCAAGGTGTCTGTTTTATCGGGCAGTTTAATATGAAAGAATTTTTGAAAATGTATATAAAGCCCAAGCAGGGTAAGATAGTTGATATCTCACATTCTCGAGAATATGAGAATATTGTGGGTGCGCACGACGGCGTTTATTATTACACAATCGGTCAGCGTCACGGTTTGGATATCAAAAATGGCCAAGGCCCGTATTTTGTGGTTAAGAAAGATTTGAAGAAAAATATAATATATGTGGGCAAAGAAAAAGACCTGCAATTTAAAAAAGCCAAGATTATGAAAATAAACTGGATTTCAAAACCGGAAAAATTTCCAATACTTCTAGACGTCCGCGCTCGCTATCGCGCTCCACTTAAAAAAGCAGTCCTAGATAAAAATGGCAACTTAACTTTCAAAAAAGGAGAGCGGGCAATAGCCAGCGGCCAATCAGCAGTTTTCTACAAAGGAAGCCAAGTTTTAGGAGGAGGAACTATAAAATAAAAAAATAAGATAAAACAATGGAAAAAAGAACATTGGGTCAAATTAAAATAGCATTACGAGAAATTTCAAAAAAAGGATGGATTAAATCAAATCGTAGTCATAATACGGGCATTGGTAAAACATTAGAAGATTATTTGAATATTAAAGAAAATAATATTGCGTTACCGGATTTCGGCGTGATGGAATTAAAATCTCAAAGACTAAATACTCTCTCAATGATGACTTTATTTACAAAAAGTCCGGAAGGTATTACAAATACCGAGTTAAGGAAAAAATTTGGTTATCCTGATTCAGAGTTTCCAAAAATTAAAATTCTTCATCAAACAATTTGTGATGGAAAAAAGAACGGAATGGGTTTTCAAGCTACAATCGATGAGAAACAGGGGAAATTATTGATCCTTAAAAATAAAATAATGATAGGTTATTATGAGTTAGCATTTTTAAAACAGAAAGCAAAAGAAAAAATAGGGAATGGACTGATATTAGTTCGTGCTGAAACAAAAAAAATACGGGGTCATGAATATTTTCATTACAGGGATGCACATTTGTTGAAAGAAATTGATCCCGTTAAATTTCTCGCCCATTCAAGATATGATATAAGATTGGGCGTATATCATAGCGGTAAGAATGCGGGCAAGCCGCATGACCATGGTTCTGCTTTTCGTCTTTTGGAAAAAGACTTTCCTCTACTGTTTAAAGTTCAAAAAAAGATTCTCTAATTTTTCCTAAGGATAACAATACTTTCTTTATTCATTGTTTCCTCTAATGCTCCAACAATATTGGTTGGGGAGTTTCGTGTTGGCATTCTTTTTCCTGGAATATTTCTTACGAAAATATCTTCACAAGTAAAGCCGATATTTTCTCCCAGTTCGGCGATTATAAAATCAGTTGGTATTCTAACCTGTTTGACAAGCCGGTTGCCTATTACTAAACAAAAATATTTTTTTGTTTTTAAAATATTATATGCTTGTTTCAAACAATCATTTAAACCAATATAAAAACTTAAAACATCTTTAGCTCTTTTTTCATCAATTTTTGAAATTTTATCTAAGGAGTTTTTTAAGTATTCCGAATTAAGCGTGTGTTTGAGACTTTTGGTTGCTCTTCCTCCAAGCAACTCGTTATCTACTCCGGATGCTTCATTTGGATTCTCGAAGATATCAATCCATTGTGCGGACAGGCGAGAAAATTGTCCATAGGCAACGGTTGTTCTTGAATCACCGTAGGGTGGAGAAGTAATTATACAGTCAATTGAATTATTTTTTATTCCGTTATTTTTTGACGAGTCACCATAAATTATTTTAGTGCACACTTTTTTGTTTGCGTCTTTGTAAAAATTAGCCATCCCACGTATATTATTTTCAGTTTTCTTTTTGAAAATTTCCAGGACTGCGGGATTATAATTTTCTAATTTTTCTTTTTTTTTCCTCACGAGTTTAAATTCTCCGCTTTTTGTATTTGAGGATATTCGCACAGTTTCACTAAATGAAGCCATAAAATAATTTTGTATATTTTTATCGTTTATTTCGGTAATAGATTTTTTTATTTTGGATAGTTGAATTATTACATTTTTCTTAAACCAAAAATCTATATTATTAAAAATTGGCTCCTTTATTTCTGTGTCTTTTGTTTTTTCAATTATTGTAAGAAGTTTAAAATATTCTTTTGTAAGAATTGAGGGATTTATTGGCGTTGTTTTTGCTTTTGCTAAAAAAATTGCCAAAGGATTCAAGTCAATGCCATATGCGTTTCTGCCCAAGAGCTTGCTTTCGGCCAATGAAGTTCCTGAACCGCAAAAAATATCACAAATTGTTTCATTTGGTTTGCTATAATTTTCCAATAACCTTCTGGCAACTTGCGGAATAAACATAGCGGGGTATGAATGTATGCCATGCGTGTATGATTTTGTTTTTTCGCCTTTATAGTCCCAAGAATAGTCAATTCTTCTAATATATTTTTCGTTGTCGGTTTTTTCTTTTTCCGTCTTTTTTTCAATATTTCGCACAATTTTTATTACAACGCCCCTGATTTCAACTTCTTTTCGATAAATTGGAAATAGCGTCGGATTTGCCGGTTGTAATCTTATTTGTCCATTTTCTTTGTAAATTTTTTTGAGGGTTGCTTCGTTGTCATCAATTATTGCAACAACTGTTTGTCCGTTGTCGGCAAATTCTTGTTTTTTAATCACAACAATGTCTCCATCAAAAATTCCCTCATCAATCATGCTATTTCCTTGCACTCTTAATGCGTAAATTTTTTTATATTTTCCAATGTCATCCTTTGAAATGGTTATATTTTCACCTTGAGTTTCTATTGCTTCAATCGGTTGACCGGCGGCAATAATCCCTAAGAGGGGGATTTTGATTGAGTCAGAAATGTTTTTATTTTTTGATATTTCAATAGTGCGCGCCTGATAATCAGTTTTATTTAAATATTCTTTGTCTTTTAAGTTTTCTATATGTTTATGTACAGTTGATTTTGCTAACTGGAAATGTTTTGCAATTTCATCAAGAGAGGGGGAGTAATCGTTTTTACCCAGATATTTTTTTATAAATTCTAATATTTGTTTTTGTTTTGGCGTAAGCATATTATTATATTATAGCGAACATTTAGCGAACATAAAAGAGTGTCAACTGTGGATAACTTTTTGTCGTGCTATTGACGCGGTTTTTTATTGTGATAAGATAGACCTGTACCATAGGTACAGGTATTAGTAAAATTAATAATAAATAAAAAATTATGACAACAAATAAAGAAAAAGCTCTAATTGGGTTTAAAAAGGCGCACAGTTTATTGGCTAAAATAATTGATATGACCGAGAAAAATGTTTATTGCATGGATATTATGCAACAGAATTTGGCTGTGATTGGGCTTTTGAGAAGTGCCCACGAAATGTTGATGGAGAATCATTTGAATTCTTGCTTTAAAACAGCAATGGCTTCAGCAAATGAGAGAAAGAAAAAAGAGATGACCGAAGAAATATTGAAAGTAACTAAATTATTCAACAAGTAAATATATGGGAGAACAAAAATATAAAGTGTTAGGAATGCACTGCGCTTCGTGCGAGATTTTAATTGAAACAAAGCTTTTGGATTTTCCGAATGTTAAATCAGTTGACGCTTCAACATCAAAAGGGGAGGTGCTTATTGAATATGAAGGAGAAAAACCTTCAGTACATAAGCTGAACGAAATTTTTAAGAATGACAATTATAATTTTTCAGATAATGCCGCGCAAAAGCAAGGAGATATGAATGCGAACTTGTCGAAAAATCGCGCCAATCCCACTTTGGTCGCTTTTAATATCGCCATTTTTATCATTATCGCGTTTTTGTTGCTTGATAAGTTTGGAATTGCCAACTTTATTTCTTTAAGTTCTACATCTTCATTGTTTGTATTTTTTGGGTTCGGGATTTTAGCCAGCATTTCAAGTTGTGCGGCATTAGTTGGAGGGATTATTTTATCAATGTCAAAACAATGGAACGGCCTTTATGCTGAAAATACTTCAACATCAAAAAAACTTCAACCGCATATAATGTTTAACGCCGGAAGATTGATTTCTTATATTGCTTTGGGTGGAGTTTTGGGATTAATTGGAAGCAGATTGCAAATCTCTCCGCAAATTACCGGATATTTGGTGATTGCTATTTCCTTGCTGATGATTGCTTTAGGTCTGCAAATGCTCGGAGTGAAAGCTTTTCAAAAGTTTAGGATTGCAGCTCCAAAATATGTTACACGAAAAATTGCAAACGAAAATAACTTTCAGGGCAAATATATGCCGTTTGTAATGGGGGCCCTAACCTTCTTTTTGCCGTGCGGATTTACAATCACGGCTCAAAGTTTGGCGCTTTTTTCCGGAAATGTTTTTACGGGAGCTGCAATAATGGGGGCGTTTGCTTTAGGAACAATTCCGGTTTTATTTTTTATTGGACTTTCAAGCATTAAATTTAATTCAAAACCGCACTTGGCTGAAAGGTTTTCCAAAGTTGCCGGATTTTTAGTTTTATTCTTTGCGCTTTTTAATATTTCAAACCAATTTGCAGTTTTAGGAATTAATTTTCCACAAAACCAGTCGCAAACAGCTGTTGCAAGCCAAGATGGGCTTCCACCTATTGTTGATGGAGAACAGGTGATTCAAATGACAGCTGCTGGAAATGGAGATTCGCCGAATTATTTTAAAGTAAAAGCCGGAGTGCCCGTAAAGTGGGAAATTACAGGAGGAAATTCCTTAGGATGCAATGGTGCGATTATTTCAACGCAATTGTTTGATGGCGCAGTTGATTTGACTCCCGGGCAAGTTTCCGTAAAAGAATTTACCCCGTCCAAACCCGGTATGTACGGATTTTCTTGCACAATGGGAATGATTAGGGGAACAATAGAAGTTGTAAATTAAAATAAATAAATATTTTTATGATAACAAAAAATACTACGTTGGAAAAAATAATGGAATTGAAGAATGGGGAGGAAATTTTGCACAAAAATTATGTTCCGTGCGTTTCATGCCCGATGGCGGCGATGGAAATGTCTACGCTAAAAATCGGAGACGTTTGCAAAATGTATAAATTAGACTTGGAAAAAATTTTAACAGATTTAAACAAAACCAAAAATGGAACAAAGTAAAGTCACTTTAAAAATTGGCGGAATGACTTGCGCTTCTTGCGCCAGTGTAATTGAATACGGGCTAAAAAAAGAAAAGGGGATTAATTCGGCCAGCGTCAATTTAGCTTCAGAAAAGGCATTTATTGATTTTGATTCACAGAAAATTTCGGAAAAACAGATTGAAAAAGCTATAAACGATTTGGGATATAAAGTTGTTGGTGAAAAGGATAATAAAAATAAGCCTAAAAGACTGATGTGGGGGTTTGTTTTGTCTGTTTTATTTGGATTGCCTATGATTTTTACAATGCTGATTGGACAAATGGATTTGATTCCAAAATATGTTCAGGGGATTTTGGCGGCAATTGTGATTGCGGTTTGTTTTGATATTTGGGTTTCTGGATTTAAAAAACTGGCAAAAATGGCGCCAAATATGGATTCTCTGATTTTTATCGGGACTTTTGTGACATTTTTTTACAGTTTGTTTGGAATGTTTTTTGGTGGCCCGGTTTATTTTGAGTCGGCAATTTTTATTTTGATTTTTATCTCGCTTGGAAAATATTTGGAAGCAATTACAAAAGGGAAAACATCTTCGGCAATAAAATTTTTAATCGGATTGCAACCTAAAACAGCAATAATTATTAGAGATTGGGAAGAAATCGAAATTGCTATTATGGAAGTACGGGTCGGAGATATTGTTTTGGTAAAGCCGGGGCAAAAAATTCCGGTTGATGGTATCATTGTTGAAGGATATTCGGCTGTGGATGAAAAAATGATTACAGGAGAATCAATTCCGGCTGAAAAGAAAATTGGTGACGAAGTTATTGGAGCCACAATAAATAAAACAGGAGTTTTAAAATTTAAAGCAACAAGAGTGGGCTCTCAAACTATGTTGTCGCAGATAATTAAGATAGTGGAAGATGCAATGGGAAGCAAGGCGCCAATACAGCTTTTGGTAGACAAAGTTTCGTTTTATTTTGTGCCGACAGTTTTTGTAATTGCTTTGGTTTCGGGTTTGGTGTGGTTTTTAATTTTGCATAGCGTTGTGATGGCTCTTACTGTTTTTGTATCGGTTTTGATAATTGCCTGCCCATGTTCTTTGGGATTGGCAACTCCAACAGCAGTTATGATGGGAACTGGTTTGGCTGCAAAAAACGGAATTTTAATAAAGTCGTCTAAAGCTTTGGAAATTGCAAAAGACGTAAATATGGTTGTTTTTGATAAAACAGGAACGCTTACAATCGGCGAACCAAAAGTTCAAAAAGTAATTTTAAATCCAGAATTTAATTTGCCGGAAGAAAAACTTTGGGAAATTGCAGGATCTTTGGCAAGAAATTCAAATCATCCGTTGTCAAAAGCGGTTTATGAATTTGTGAAAACAAAAAATATTGCAATAAAAAATCTTTCCGGTTTTGAAGAGTTGGCGGGCAGAGGAGTGACGGCTTCAGGTGAATTTGTTATGGGAAATAAAAAATTATTGCAGGAAAGAAAATTGGATATAGTTTTTGCAGAAAAATTAATGGCTCAGGATTCAGCTGGCACATATTTGTTTGTTGGAAATCAAGACAAGCAAGTTGTTGGAGCAATCCTGTTGGCTGATGAAATAAAGCCGGAAGCAAAAGAAGTTATTAAAAAAATAAAAAGTAAGGGCATAAAAGTTGCCATGATTTCCGGAGATAATAAAAAAACTGCTGACGCTATTGGAAAAGAATTGGGAATAGATTATGTTTTGGCTGAAGTTTTACCGCAAGATAAAATGTCTGAAATTAAAAAGTTGCAAGCCGAAGGGAAAATTGTGGCAATGGTGGGTGATGGAATAAATGATGCGCCGGCGCTGGCTCAGGCAAATCTGGGAATTGCGCTTGGCTCTGGAACTGATGTAGCAATGGAAACCGGAGAAATTGTTCTGATAAAAGACGATTTACGAGATGTCGTAAAAGCAATGGATTTAAGCAGATATACTTTAAACAAAATAAAACAGAATTTATTCTGGGCATTTTTCTACAATTCAATCGGAATCCCGATTGCTATGGGAATTTTGTTTCCGTTTACGGGCTGGATGCTGAATCCTTCAATTGCGGCAGGGGCAATGGCGTTTTCTTCCGTAAGCGTTGTTTTGAACTCCCTTTCAATGAGATTGCATAAATGAGAGTTTTGTGATTTAATTAATATAATTAATGAAAAATTATGGATAAAATAATTGTAATAATTATCGTCGTAATAGTTTTAACCGGCGGAATATTTTGGGCGTGGCAGTCGGGAATTTTCTCAAAAGTTTCTTCGGTTGCTGTAACGCCGACCCCATTGCCGGCAGGAATAGTTTTATTTTATGGACAGGGGTGTCCTCATTGCAAAGATGTTGAAGATTTTATAGTAAAAAATAAGATTGACGACAAAGTGAAAATTACACGGCTGGAGGTTTGGTATAACAAAGCAAATCAGAAATTGCTTGGCCAAATCGCACAAAAATGCGGAATAACATCAGATTCTGTTGGCGTGCCGTTTCTTTACGATGGTAATGGAAAGTGCTATATTGGGGAGGTTGATGTCCCAAATTTCTTAAAAACAGCAGCAGGAATTCAATAGCATGAACAAATATATATTTTTTGGATTATTATTTCTAGGATTAACTTTTGCCAGTTTTGTATCGGCGCAGGTTTGTCCTGTTTGCGTTGTGGCAATTGGGGCGGGGCTTGGATTTTCAAGGTGGCTTGGGATTGATGACTTGGTATCTTCTGTTTGGATCGGGGCATTTTTAATTGCCATAATTTCTTGGACGCTATCTTTTATGAAGAAGAAAAAGTGGGATTTTCAGGACGACGGGATTGTAATTACTTTGGTATATTTAGTTTTAACCTTCGTTCCTCTTTATTATGCCGGAATTGTAGGGCATCCCTTAAACCAAATTTGGGGTTTAGATAAAATAATTGTTGGATCTATGATTGGGGCTGTCGCTTTATTTTTGGGCCATTGGCTGCATATATATTTAAAAAAAATAAATAATAACAAATCCCACTTTCCGTATCAAAGAGTTGCAGTTCCGGTTGTCATTTTATTATTAACAAGCATAATTTTATGGAAAATAATATAAACGATTTGATAAAAAAAGTTAACGACAGCAAAAAAGAAAACAGTTTGGATTTATCCTTGGGCGAAGATCTTTCCATTGCAATAATGAATTTAGTTTCCATTGAAGAGCATTTCTTTTTTTCGGGAGCAAAAACCGGCAAACCGGAATACTATGACTTGCTTCAGGAAGCCAGAATAATGCGCGGAGAGCTTTTGCGAAAAATCGTCAAAGAAGAAGAGGGTTTTGAAAAATGGTGCATTTCAAAACATTTGCTGGCAGCCTCCATGAGATTAATGGAAGTCGGAACAAAATATTTGACCGCCAAAAACCAAAAAGATGCCGAAGATATGTTTAAAAAAGCATATCAGCTTTATTCTCTTTTTTGGGGAATAAATTTAAAACTTGTTGACATGGGCGAAGTGAAAAAAATTGACGAAGCACAACTTAATACAAAAGACGAAAGCAAAAAAGGAGTTTTGGACAAATTGGGCGATTCCGTAAAAAAAATGCTTGACTGTTGCAAAGAATAAATTAAAAAAGATAGGTGTCGGAGACCTATCTTTTTGTTTGTAAAAGAAATTTGTGGTAAAATAAAGAAAAATATATTTCTGAATATGAGCCAAAATAAAACTGCAGAATCAAGAGCAGAAAATTATGTAAGGAAGCAATTAGAATTAATTGGTTGGAATTTGAATAAAGTGAAATTTGGTGGGGATTGCTATGAAAAACAAGAATTAAACGAAATTCCCATTTTTAAAAATTATCCTCTTAGACCAGAATTTATTCTTTGCATTTCCAAAGTTCCACTTGTTGCGATAGAGTGTAAATCCCTGCCATCTCAGATTGATTTAGCGAGTAAGGAGGCAAAAGATTATGCAAAGGATTTACATATGAATTTTGCAGTTGGTGTAGCTGGAAATGAAAGCGACGGCGTAGCCGTTCAAAATTGGTTTTATAATGGAAAAGATTTTGAATTAATTACTTATCACGGTGCTCCATTGAGCCAGATATTGAGCAAAAAATATGTTGAACGGTTACTCATTTTAAGAAGGGCGGAAATTGATCGAATTGATTTGCCAGACGAAAGTAGATTTTACAATGAGGCAGAATATATTCATAATCTATTATTCTCAAGCAGTGTTCCTAATAATAAAATGGCGGTTATTTTGGCTGTTATTATTTTGGCATTCTATTCCAATCCAAAACTTTTAACAGATGCTGGTTTCAACGATCTTGAGTTGATAAATGCATTAGCTCAAAAAAAATTAAGAGAGTTTGGAAAAGATGACTTATTAGAAATTTTTTCTATTTCCAATGCCCAAAGCAGCGTTTTTGATAAGTTAAAAGATAATCTACCATTGATAATTAGCTCCTTACAGAGATTAGATGTTTTACCCCTCTTAATATCTGGTGCTGATATATTAGGTAAATTTTTTGAAATGTTTTTGAGGTTTTCAAACGATCAAAAAGAGCTTGGGATAGTTTTTACCCCAAGGCATATTATAGAATTCATGTGTGACCTAATCGATCTACAAACATCAGATAGGATTTTGGATCCTTGCTGTGGTACGGGAGGATTCTTAGTCGGCGCCTTTACAAAAATAAGAGAGGAAATTAGTAAAGAAGAGATTGGCAGTCCAAAAGACTATGAAAGAAAAATTAATAATTTAAAAAGTAGTCAGATTTACGGCATAGAGCAAGAAGTAAGTGGAGTGATTTATGGATTATCTTGTTTGAATATGATTTTTAGAGGAGATGGTCATACTAATGTTAAACATGCCGATTGCTTTACGCAAAATTTTGATTTTGAATTTGATAAAATATTAATTAATCCACCATACAGTCAGAAAAAGAAAAATAGCAATGGGCAGCCAGAAACCGCATTTTTGGATTATTCATTATTAAAATTAAAAAAAGGAGGTCTTTTGTGCGCGATTGTTCCATATTCAGTTTTTTGTGATCAGGGTTCTTGGAGAAAAACACTTTCATTGAATCATACGGTGATCGCCTCAATCAGTGTTCCGCCAGAACTCTTTTATCCGATTTCCGCTCCAACAATTATAGTGCTTATAGAGGCGCATATTCCGCAGGCAAAAAAACCAATATTTTTTGCAAGAATTGAAGATGATGGCTTCGAAATCAACAGACAGAAGAGAACCCAAAAAGGGGCAGGGCAACAAATGGAAGTTTTGGAAAATTTTTTGCAATGGCGTTCATTGATAAAGAGTGGAAAAAATAAAAATTTTGATTTGCCAAAATTTATTATTACTAAATCGGTCGAGCATAATGATCCTCTATTTGAGCTAGTTCCAGAGGCACATCTCACGAGTCCGCTTTATGCGGATGCTACAATAGTAAAAGAGATTGATCATGTTTTAAGAGAGCAGGCTAGTTTTCAATTGAAATATGCAAGCAAACTAAGAGAGAATAAATTTAAGCAAAACAAAAAAGCTGATGTGAATTTATTCTTTAAAAAAAATATTGAGATAACAAGGAAAAATTTACAAAACAAAAATTTATCAGATTTTTTTGAATCTAAACTTGACTCGAGGTCTAATGATATTATTTTTTGCGAATATGGCCAGAGAGAACTGCATGACAAAAGTTGGCTAAAAAGTGGCAAAGATATCATCATTGCAAGTGGGGGTGTGGAGAACGGATTGTATGGATTCTATGATTTTGAACCTAGATATTTAAATCAAGTGATTACATGCCCAAGTAGCGGGAGTATATGCGAAGCATTTGTTCAGGAATTTCCTTGTTCTGTTTATGACAACACACTTGTTTTTATACCAAAATCAAAAACAGAAAGAGAAGTCCTATATTACATATCAGCAATTTTAAGGTTAGAGGTGTGGAGATACAGGTATGGTAGGCAAGTAACTCCATCTAGACTGAGTAACTTGGTAATTGATATGAGTTTTTACGATAAAGATATTATTAAGAAATTTAGAAATAACTTGCCATTTTTTTATTAAGGATATTATTAAATTTTTAATTTTATGTTTGGATTAAATAAAACATTGCCTAAATTTTGCGATTTAAAAGGGAAGGTTGCCGTAGTTACGGGAGCAAAGCAGGGGATGGGGCGGGCTCACGCTTTAAAATTATCCGTAGTCGGCGCCAAAGTCGTCTTGGCCGATTTGAATTTGGCGGGATGTCAGTTGGTTGTTGATGAAATAAAAAAAATGCGAGGCGAAGCGATTGCGGTAAGATGCGATATGAGCAAAAAATCTGAAATTGATAATTTGATTGCAGAGACAATAAAAAAATTCGGCAAGATCGATATTTTAGTAAACAACGCCGGCATTTTTCCATTTAAGCCGTTTTTAGAAATGCAGGAGGCCGATTTTGCAAAAGTAATTGATATAAATTTAAAAGGATATTTTTTTGCGGCTCAAGTTGCAGCAAAAGAAATGCAAAAAAATCAGCCAAACGAAAAAGGTTTGCGCGGGTCAATTGTAAATGTTGCATCTGTTGCGGCAATTATGGGATTTGCGGGTTTATCGCATTACTGTGCGTCAAAAGGCGGTGTTGTGGCAATGTCAAAAGCAATTGCGCTGGAGCTGGCTCCATTTGGAATTCGTATAAATAATGTTGATCCCGGTGCGATAAATACTCCCGGCGCATCAAACGCAAACATGACGCAAGAACAACAAACGGCGATGCTGGCTCCAATTCCAATGAAACGTCAGGGATCCGCCGAAGAAGTTGCCAATGCAGTTTTGTTTTTGGCAAGCGATGAGTCCAGTTATATGACAGGCAGCACAATGGTGGTTGACGGAGGTTGGGTGGCGGGGTAATATGAACGGCAAGGGCGGTAAAAAACGCTCGGCCTTAAAGGGAACCTGCCCAACTTGCGGAACCGGAATGTTCAAAATTTTGGGAATGAAAAAATAGTTTTATTATTAAAAATAAATCATATGTCAATTGAAAATAGAGAACCGGGACAACAAGATATTTCAGATAATCCTGGCGAAGAGACCGATGAGATTAAAAATATTAAAGAGAGAAGGGTTTTTTTAAAAAAAATTGCTTTTGGCGTTGGAGCCGCCGCATTAGGAGGAGTTTTTGGGTCTTCTGCTGAGGCTAAAAATTCAGAAAATGCCGAATCGCAAGAGTTTGATAAAGAAAGTTTTTGTTCGGATGTTGAATATTGCCTTTCGGAACCGGGGGAAAAGCACGTTAGAGCATATATTTTAGATAAAAATTTGTTTATTGCAGTTGATGATTTTAATGCTGAAAAAAATAGTGATTCTAAAATGACGGCAAGAAGAATTAAATTAGACAGTTATAATTTTGGAGAAATCAAAGAATTATTAGAAAAAGAAAAAGCATTAAAGCATAATGTTCTTAAAACAATATCTTCAGAAATACGTGCTCATGGAGCAGATTTAACCGAAAAAGAAGTTAAAGAAGCGGAATCTCTCCATAAAGAGGAAACAGAATCAGATAAAAAATATTTTTTATTTAAGAATGAAGGGGAAAATTATCTTGTTTTAAAGGTGGGAAATCACGAATATCGCGAAATGAGCGAAAAAGAATTGGGTGAGAATAAGGCAATATATGAAGCCGAATACGATGCTGATGGAGTAAAACAGGATTTGTGGAATGAAATTTTAGTTTCAGAAAGTTTTGTGGGAGCTAAAACAGATATAGATTATATAAAAAATAACCGCGATAAAAGCAAAAAACCCGGTAAAGATATAATTCAATTAAGCTCGACTCCGCAAAAAGCTTGGGGTTACGCGGTCAGAATGCCGGCATTGAATGATAATGCGGGAGCCAGCGGATATGAATATTATAATTTTGAATGCAAAGAAGAATGGGGGGCTGATAAAAATGAAAAACTGGAAGCGGTTTTTCGCGACGCAAAGGATCTTTCTGAAGCGCTAAAAATGATGGGAACAATTAATAAGAGGTTTGAGGGAGACTTTGATCCAATTTTACAAAATCCCGGGGAATCTGACAAAAACTATTCAGAAAGACTGGCTAAAATTATAAAGACGCGAACGCTTTTTATTCATCATATTCATCAAGAGATTGAGTATGCCATTGAACGAAAGGATTCATTAGAGAAAGAATTACAGCAAGCTGAATCTTCGGGCAAAAAAGGCAGAATAGTAGAAGTTATTAAAAGTGCGCTCGGCGATCCGCGGCTTGCCGGTTTAGAAGAGCGGGCGAAAAAAATTGCAGATTTGGCCGGCGTTATGAAAGAGGGGTTAAATATAATCGCCAATCCCGAAGAACATTCAGGATTGTCCGAATTCGACAGAAAATCTGCAAGAGCTTTTGATAAATACGAAGCCGAAAATATGAAATCTTACCCGAAATAAAGTTTGGAAAAAAGTTCGGTATTTATTGCCGGGCTTTTTTGTTTTGCTGGGCTTTACAAATTATAAAAAAAATATAATATGAAATTAAGTTTTGAGTTTGTTTTTATCAACGTTCTTTGATGCTTTCGTCAACGGCTCAACGTGCAGTTCATAGCGCCGAAATTTTGGATTGATTTCTAATCATCCAAATCAAGCGGATGTCGTTGTGCTGGTTACTCATTTGGAGTATGCCGATGGCTTTCCGTGGTTTTCTGCCGACAAAGTTTTTGGCAAGGCGTTGCCGACTGAAGAAATTAGTTACGGTGGGGCGTGGCTGATTGACTGCGAGCAAAAAATTCTCAAAAATATTCATTAGTTCTCAATTATCGAAAAGATAAAATCGCTCAACAATGTTGAGCTCTTTTTTTACACGTGATAAAAAAATTAAATATAAGAAATTAAACGTCTTGCAAAATCCAAAGCTTTGAGATTTATAAGAGTGGATGGTATAATTAAAATATAGGAAATGAACAATATGAGAATATCGGTTACAGACAAATTTTTATTTGATGTTTATAATATCTTGGAGGGTGCTGGAGATGTTGCAAATTATATTTTAAACGCCCGAAAATATTATCAACTGATTCCTGGAATGGAAGATCCGATTTTTAAAAAATACAGGCATAATAAAAATAAGCGGACTTTTAGTAATTTGGTTTATTACCTCAAGAAAAAAGGATATATAGAAATAAGAAATTTGAAAAATAAAAAAGCTGTAATATTAACGAAAGACGGAATTGATCGGGCGATAAAGGCAAGTTTCAAATTTGGTGATGATAGAAAAAGGAAAGATGGAAAATGGGTAATGCTAATTTTTGATATTCCTCAAACACGTAGAAAGGCAAGAGATTTATTAAGAAGTATTTTACGCAACCTTGGATATAAATTATTTCAACAAAGTGTTTGGATAACTCCATATGATGTATCAGAGAAAACGGAAAAGTTGCTTTGCATACATTCGCTTGATAAATACGCCAAAATATTTATTATTGAAGAATTATAATGTTCTTACAAATCTCAAAGCTTTGGATTTTGTAAGACGATAGTTTTTAAATGATAGTTTTTATGCGGGGTATTTTGTTGTAGAATAATTAAATGGAGAAAAAGCAAAAAATTGTTTTGGGTTTGGCGACGGCACTTTTGGTGTTGAATTTTTTTTGTTGGCGGGAAGTTTTTGTTTTGGCGGAACCGGCAAAATTGAAGGTAGATTTTTTTAGCGTGGGGCAGGGGGATAGCGAGTTTATTGAAACTCCCGGAGGAAACAAAATTTTAATTGATGGGGGTCCCGATTCGACCGTGCTGGAAAAATTGGCGGAAAATATGCCTTTTTGGGACAGAGGGCTGGATTTGGTTGTTCTCACTCATCCCGATTCGGATCATATGAACGGACTGATTGATGTTTTGCAAAAATACAGAGTGGATAATATTTTGTGGACTGGAATTTTGAGAGATGGGGCCGATTATCAAAAATGGCTGAAAGTTTTGTCGGCACAGCAGAAAAGTGGTGCAAAAATTATATTTGCAAAAGCCGGAGAAGAAATATCCGCTCCATGCGGACCCGCCTCGGGCAGGAAATTTGTTTTCTTGAATATTTTAAACCCAATCAGCTCTCTGAAAGGGCAATATTTTAAGGAAGACAATGATACAGGAGTTGTTTTGCGTTTGATTTACGGAAAAGAATCATTTTTGTTTTCCGCGGACATTGACAGCAAAGAGGAACAAAAAATCGTGGACGCAAAAACCAATCTACGGGCAGACGTTTTGAAAGTGGCGCATCATGGTTCGAAGTATTCGTCGTCGAACATTTTTTTGGCGGCAGTAGATCCGCAAATTGCGGTCATTTCCGACGGAAAAAACAATCAATACCATTTTCCGACGTCCGAGGTTTTGCAAAGATTGCAAAACTTTGGTATAAAGGTGTTAAGAACAGATACTAATGGAGACGTAAAAATTGTATCTGACGGCAATAGTTTAAAATTATTAAGCAATTATTAAAAATGAAAGATTTAGATTTTCCGCTTTTTAAAACCAAAAGCGATGTTTATAAAAAATTTGATTTAACAGACTTTAACGGCCGCAAAGAATATTTTGAATACAAAGCCGGAACGGAAATTAAAAAAATGCGCGAATATTTGCAGAATAATACTTTTATTGCATATCTGATGGGCAAAAAATCTTCGGGAAAGGGAACCTATGCAAAAATGCTGGCTGAAATAATTGATAAAGATAAAATTACGCATTTTTCAATTGGGGATATGGTTAGATCTTTGGATGAAGTAATTTCAAATCCGGAAAAAAGGAAAGAAATGGTGGAATATTTGAAAAAAAATTACAGAGGATTTATGCCATTAGATGAAATTATGAAGTCGTGGGACAATAGAAGCACAAAAACTTTGTTGCCAACAGAATTGGTTTTGGCTTTGGCAAAGAAAGAAATCGCAAAGCTTGGCAAGAAAACAATTTTTATTGACGGATTTCCAAGAGATTTAGACCAAATTTCTTATGCTTTGTTTTTCAGGGATTTAATAAATTACAGAGAAGACGCGGATTTGTTTATTTTAATTGACGTGCCAACAACAGTTATTGATGCCCGAGTGAAATCCAGAGTTATTTGCCCAGTTTGTCAAACTTCAAGAAATTTAAATCTTTTGCCGACGAAAACTGTTGAGCATGAAAATGGGAAATTTTATTTAATATGCGACAATCCAAATTGCAAAGGCGCCAGAATGGTTCAAAAAGAAGGAGACGACCAAGGAATTGCTCCAATAAAAGAAAGATTAGACAAAGATGAAATGCTGATAAGAGAAGCTTATAAATTGCAGGGAATTCCCAAAATTTTACTGAGAAATACAATTCCGGTTGATAAAACAAAAGATGTCACAGATGACTACGAAATAACTCCGGAATTTTCCTATGAATTTAAAGATGGAAAAGTTGAAACTCATGAAAAAGCATGGGAAGTTGAAGACGATGAAGGAAATTTGTCAAACAGTTTAATGCCACCTCCGGTTGTTGTTTCACTGATAAAACAGTTGGTGCGGGCTTTGGGGTTGTAATTATCCACAGTTGTTGGCTTATAAATTTTTTGTTAGAATAAATTCATGGCAAAAGAAAAAAAACAACCCACCGTCGCTAAAGCTTTGGCGGGCAAAGTAAAAAAAGCGGTCAAAAAGAAGATAAAAACCGTTGCAAAAAAACCGAAATTGAAAGCAGTAAAAGAAGAGAGGAAAGATTTAAATTCGGAAATAATTTTTGATTCGCAAGTTGGCAAGACGGACGCCTTATTTGTTGATGCTCCGGTTGAAATTCCCAATCCTCAAGTTCCCCAAGAACAAAAGAAAACTTGGTGGCAAAAGTTATTTGGGATTTGACTTTGTGGTTTTATAAGATAAAATAAAGTCAGCTCTGATGTTTTAAATTTTCTATACAAACTTTTTTAAGGGAGTTCAAATTTGCTCAGGCCGTGGCCGGAGCATGAGGACACCCACCTAAATCTAAATAGAAATTTTCATAGGCATCAGGGCTGTAAAAAGGCGACTAAATCAGTTGCTTTTTTATTATATTGGAATTATAATTAAATAATTTGATATTATAAAAAATTTAAAAATGAGAAATGAAGAATTACTAAGTTCAGAAATAAGAAGATTTGCTCCCGACAAACCGCTTTCGGAATCATTGGAAGTTGGAGACGCGCTGTTTTCAAGAAGCGGAACAACAAGGCGGGTTGCTGAAATTCCAAATGGGGATTCGGGGGATTTTTCATTTGATAGATTTGGCGCGGATGGAAAAAAAAGTATCGAAAAGGTTTCTCATGATAAATCGAGCGCGTTAGATGGCGCTATAGGATATGTTTTGACAAAAGAAGATAAGGCAATAATACTTTCGGAAGCTACCGCCGACAATGCAACAAAGGAAGAAAAAGAAGATTACGCAAAAACAATTGAAGGCGTAAAAGCGTTTCAGAAAATGATGGAAGCTAAAGAAAAACTCGCAACGTGGGTTAATGTGACTACCTATGAGTACCCAAATGAGAAGGCAGGGAAAAGGGGAAGGGAGCTTTCGTATAGTGAAACCGCCGACGGCTTAAGAGATAAAAAAATAATTCAAAAAGCATTAAAATTACACGGAGAAGACCCTATTTTTCGGGAATATGAGTTAAGGGAAAAGGCAAAAGAAGAAGCGGCCAAAAAAGAAAAGCAAGAAAAAGAACAAAGAGATAGAGAGTATGAATTAGCCAGAAAGGCGCGATTGGAGGCCGAACTTATAGAAACAATGCGAAGAGATGCAGAATTGTTAGAAGCGGCAAGACTTTCACAAGAAATTAAATCAAGGTCGGAGCCAGGTCCGCGCGATAGATTAGATTTTAGTAATCCTGAAACAAAGGCAATTATAGAAAGACAGAAAAAACAAATGCAAGAAAATCAAGAGTCAAAATCGCAGTCCAAAAAGGGCTTTTGGCAGAGACTAACAGGAAAATAATTTTAAAATTTTTATAAATTATGGACGAACATAAATCTATTGGCATAAAAATCTGTGACCGGATTTCAAAATTCAGTATTTTTGCCACAATATTTTTAATGCCGATTTTCTTTCTTCCGTGGACTGCGGATGTTTTGGATTTTAATAAACAGACGTTGCTAATTTTGCTGGGTTTTGTGGCACTTTTTGCGTGGATGATAAAAGTTTTGGTATTGGGCAAACTTGAGTTAAATTTCAGCAAAATACATATTGTTGTTGGGGTATTATTTTTGATTTATTTGCTGGCAACCATATTTTCCTTAAATAAATACGGAAGTTTTTGGGGGTGGCCACAGGTTACCGCAGAATCTTTATTGTCGTTAATCGGCCTTGTAATATTTTATTTTTTGGTAGGCAATACTTTTTCAAAAAAAAATATATTTACATCAGTAACGGTTTTATTTGTTTCTGCGCTGGTGGCGGAAATAGCCGGATTTTTTCTTAATTTTAACACAATCGGGTCTGTTGGGTCTTTGGGATTTTTTGTGGCAATTTTATTGCCCTTGGCCGTAATAATGCTTATTGTTTCAAAAAAATGGTGGAAAATTTTGTTTGCGTTTCAAATATTAATTTCTGCTTTGATATTATTCTCAATGGGCTATTCTATTGTTTGGTGGGTTGTTCTTGCGGGTTCGGCCGTTGTGATTATTTTTGGAATAATGAAACGAAATCTTTTTGACGGCAGATGGATGATTTTGCCGATGTTTTTTTTGGCGGTTTCTATTTTTTTCATTTTGTTAAATCCGCAAATTCCGTGGATTTCCAAAAATGCCAACGAAATATTTCTTTCGCAGGGAGCAAGTTTTAACATTTCTTTAAAGGCAATAAAAGAAAACCCTATTTTTGGATCGGGGCCGGGAACATTCTCTTATGACTTTTTAAAATTTAAAGATTTAAGTTTTAGCCAGAGTACTTTATGGAGCGCAGTTTTTAACCAGGCGGGATCTAAATTTTTTAATGATTTAGCTTCGGTGGGTGTTTTGGGGCTTGTTGCTTTTTTGGCGTTTATGGTTTTTCCCATTTTTTGCGGAGTAAAGTTTTTAGCGGGTACAAATGAAAAAACCTCCGGAATGTTAGTTTTAGGAATTTTATCTGCTCTTTTGGTTCAAGCTGTTATGTATTTTTTGTATAATTCAAATCTAACATTGATATTTTTAAATTTTTTCATGTTAGCTTGCATTGTTGAGTTTGTTAGCCAAAATAAAAAAGAATACGAATTGAAACCTCATTCTTTGTTGACCATAATGGTTACCATTATTTTTACTTTGTTATTTATTTTTGGATTTGGTGTGTTAATTTTAGACGGCCAAAGATATGCCGCAGAAGTTGCTTATGCAAGCAGTTTATCGGCATTTCAGGCAAAAAATATTACAGGGGGCACAAAAGATCTGGAATTGGCGGCAAGTTTAAATTCAAATTCAGATTTGTATTTTTCTCAACTTTCTCAAGTTTATTTGGGAACTTTGCAAAATGAATTGAAAAACGCAACTTCGGCACCATCGGCCGACGAAAAAACTAAAATCCAAAATTTAATTTCAAATTCTGTAAATGCCGCAAAAATAGCAACAAATTTAAATCCAAACAGCAGTAGCGATTGGTCTAATTTGGGATATGTTTACCAAAGTTTAAATGGAATAATAGGAGACTCTTCGTCTTGGTCGCTGGGGGCTTATGATTCGGCATTAGCATTTGATCCAAATAATCCTTATTTGTTATCGCAAGAGGGCGTTGTAAACTTTGTTTCTAAAAATTATGCAACCGCGCAAAGCAAATTAGAAAAAACAATTGGATTAAATCCAAATTATTCCAATGCTTTATATTATTTGGGATTGGTTTACAATGCACAAGGCCAAAAAGATAAAGCAATACAAGAATTTACAAAACTCCAACAGCTAAATCCAAAAGATACAACGATTCCTCAAATTTTATCTAATTTAAATGCAGGGTTGCCGGCAATGGGAGCCACTCCCGCCCCGGAGGTCACCCCCACACCAACTCCAGCATCAACGCCTCAAAAAAAATAATTTAATAATGAAAAAGTTTTTTTCTATAGATAATCACTTTTTTTCGATTCTGGTCGGCCTAATTTTTGCCGGAACTTTTTGCGCCGGAGTTTATGTGTTTGCTGTGGCCGGAGTTGATGCGCCATGGGCCCCGGGCGTTCAAACAAATCCTTCCTGTGCTCCGGGTTCAAACAGCAATTGTACAGTATATTCTCCGATTCCCTACACAGGAGCAACCGGCGCAGTTGATCTCGGTTCTCAAAACTTTTCAACCCTTGGCACAGGGACATTCGGAGCTTTTAAACTTGGCACTTCGACAACGTCAGGTTATGTTTTGACAGCCGATACAAGCGGTAACGGTAGCTGGCAAGCTTCAACGTTTGGAGTTCCATATATTGGAGCCACCCAAGATGTCAATCTTGGTACGCACAATTATTTATCAACTGGAAATCTTGTCGTGGGCGGAAATGCAGATGTGGTGCAACAAACTGTAAAAGCTCTTGAAGGTATTTCTACAATTGGATCTTTAAATATAGGGAGTGGTATCGGCGCGAGTATTGGAGTCAAGGGAAATTATGCTTATCTTTTGAATTTTGATGATAGCAGTTTCGATGTTTACGATATTTCAACAGGAACTCCTGTATTTGTCAGTAATATTGCGACGGCCAGTTTTCCCGAATCCATAGCATTTTATAACAATAAAATGATTGTCACTAATTATACCGGACAAGGATTTCAGGTATTCGATATTTCAAACCCCTTATCAATTCCTGCTCCGGTTACGGTAACAGTTGGATCGGGAATTGAGGGGTGCGACATTTCCGGACATTTTTTATTTTTAACAGGATATAACACGGGGCGAATATATGTATATAATGTCATTTTTCCAACTCCAACGTTGGTGGGTTCATTTGCAACCCAAGCAAACCCTTTTGGTTTAAAATATAGCAATAGTTATCTTTATGTAGTAACCGATTCGGGCTATTTACAAATTTTTCGCGTTAATGGTACTACCGGATCGTTGTTGCCCTATACGGCTTCTTCTCAAGTAGATGGTATGGTAAGCGTTGATGTTTCTGGCTCTTATGCTTACACTCTTGATTCTGGGCATGGATCCGGAACAAACATGACGGTCTGGAATATTTCCAGTCCGTCAAACCCGACCGTTGTAAAAACTATAAATGTCGGTTCTAACATAAACAACAATTCATTATTGGTTTCAGGAAATTATGTTTATTTGAGCGGATCAAGTCCTTTGCAGGTTTACAGTATTGCAAACCCATCATCTCCAAGTTTTGTCGGTTCCGCGGGAACAAGTTCAAGTTTTGGAACTCTGGCCTTGGCAAATGGGTATGTTTATGCTCATTCTCAAAATTTATATATATTTAATGTTAATTCGTCCCAACAGCAACACAATATTGCGGAATGGTATAATAATGGTTCGATATTATCGGATTATATAAAAAACGACGGAAGATTTATATTGGATCCAACAGGAACGCTTACAGATGACGGAACTTCTGTTTTGCAGGTGAACGGAGCAGGGATATTTAGCGACGGTGTAATAACTAAGGATAATACTGGTGCTCCAACTCTGGTTGCAAACGGTCAAATACAGGTTGGCACAGACGGGTCTGCGGGTAATTTATATTTTTATTCAGCAGGGCATCAATATTATATAAACGGCACGGGATCTTTTTATGTTCCTGGCAAAGAAACAACAGATCCAATTTCGGGCGACCAAATGAAAATCGGTGATTATGTGGTTGGCATGCTTGACAAAGATGTTGGCGACTCTCAACAATCTTTGCATGGCTCGTATGTAAAGTTAAGTTCTGTTCTGGCCGAGTTAGAAAAAAATGGTGGAGACTTATCTACACTTAACGGATCTGGAACAATTGGAAGCGGGCAGGTTGTCGGAGTTACAAGTCAGAATTTAACGGCTTCTTTGCTTGGATTGGGAATTAAAATAAAAAATGGAATTACGAAAATTGCTTCGTTGACCGTGGATAATTTTACGGCAAAAACTGCCAGAATGCAGGAAATTGAAATGGTTGCAACAAACGGGGATATTTATTGCACTTGGATTGATGCAAACGGAGACTGGCAAAAAGCAAAAGGGGATTGTACAACAGTTGGGCCGACTGTTGTGTCTGTTGTTGCGAGCGATTCTTCGCAAGCTCCTTCCGCCTCCGCAAATGCTACGGCGGACACGCGCAATGACGAAAATCTGAATATTCTTTCAGTTGCTCCAATTTCAGATATAAATGTTGATTATGGAACAGCTTTAACCTTGGTAAACTTGCCAACCGCAGTAACGGCTACTTTGTCAGACAGCACAACTCAACCCATAACTGTTACATGGGACGGGGGGACTCCAGTTTATGATCCAAACACTGCAGGAACTTATGTATTTTCCGGCGCGCTTTCATCTTTAGAAAATATAACAAACACAAACAATCTTACTGCATCTGTTAGTGTAATTGTTGCTCAAAATTTGCCAACACCAACACCGGTGCCGGATGTTATTCAGCAATCTGCGTCCAGTTTATCAAACGGAGTTTGGGATTTTATCAGATTTATATTTATAAAACCAATTAAAAACTTGGAAGCAAAAAAGTGAAATAAAATTTTAAGCAAAAAAAGAACCGAGACAGAGATTGCCTCGGTTTTTATTGTCTTGCGACCTGTTTGGCGTTAACCGCCGGAGTAGAAAAATTCCTCCGGCAATTATGGCCGATATTAAAAGTGCAAATGTGCCGGGCTCGGGAATTTGCTGGGTTGCCTGCGAAGGTGCGCAGGAAACAGTTGGGTCAAAAATGAAAACGCCGCCACCCCCCACAACTAATCGTGAGTTGTTCGGTAAACTGCAGCTTTTTTTGATTTCTACTGTTCCAGACAAAACTTGCGTGCCACCGGCCCAATTATCTGTGCCCGAAAGCACAAGCAGGCCGTTGCCCGTTTCAACAAGTCCGCCGGTTCCGGAAATGTTTCCGGAAATTGCCAGCGTTCCTCCAGCCACAACAAGATCTTTGGGAATGGAAATGTTCGCCGAAATTGCGTTGCTGTTGCTTGAGGAGATCTGCGCGGCGTTCACTCCGTCGCCAAGCGTAAGCGAGCCGGAATTTCCGGCAGAAATCACACAGCTTCCTGCCGAATTGTTAAAAACAATTCCGTTTGTTGTTTGCGGTTCGTCAAGCGTGATGCTTGCCGTTGCGTTGCCGGAAAAAACTGCCGAAACATTTGCCCGCGGTTTGTCTCCAAACGTCCAGTTTGCGGAATTTGCCCAGCTTGCAGTGCCGGTTGCGGTGCAGGTTGTGCTGTCGCCCACAAAAAGCAAATTTGCAACAGCAGGGTTGCTTACTCCGCTGTCGGCGGAATAATTTATTCCTAAACTTTTGATTGCAATTGGAGTTGTTTTTCCGTAAGGGAAAACTTCAATTCCCAGAAAATTGTTCGCCCAGTTGGCAACATTCGTTCCGGAAATAGAAACAGACCCAAACGAAGTCATAACTCCGTTCACATATCCCGAAGGCGTAAGCACAATGCTTCCCACCCCCAAATTTTGGCTGGCCACCAAATAATCCCCCCCAATTTTCACAGCCCCGTTCCCCGGAAAAGTCAAAACAAACGGCGGAAAATGATTTGAAGAAGAACCAGTTTCCAGCAGAAATCGGGCCCCGGTTCCTCCAGGAATTAGGCCGGAACCTTCCATAAGCGTTCCGTATGTACCAAAATTCAAGTCTTGATTCCCTTTTACTACCGAAATGATGGGCAACCAGTTGCCGTTGATATTTGGAATTGGAGCCGTAAAAACAACTCCGGTGTTTGTGAAGGGGTAGGGATTATTTATTCCAACAATCACCATACTGCCAGTATAATCTTCGTTTGGATTATATGTGGCGTTGGAATAATCTATTGCCTCGTTAAATACCTCGTTTGAGGTTCCCGCAAAAGAACTTTGCGAAAGTTTCAAAATTGTGTAATTCGGTGGCGCGGAAAACGCGTCAGCTTCAAAAACCAAAACAAGCAAAGCTATGCAAGTAATGCGTTTCATTATATCTCCTTTTCAAGGTGCCGGGATGTTTAAATACCCTACAGTAAGTATAACCTTTTTTAAAATAGGGTGTCAAAAGTTATCCACAGGGTTGATATTAATTTTTGTGATATAATAAAAAAATAAATATATTTTAAAATAATATAAATGTATCCACCTACAAACAAAGAAGAATTAATTGTTCCTAAAAAAATAACCGCAAAGTTATTGGTTCCCAAAAAATATAATGTTTTTCTCTCAATTTTAATCGGATTGATTTTTGCCGGTGTTTTTTGTTCGGGAGTTTATATTTTTGCCGACAGCCCTCAAACAGTTGCGCCGGGCAGTTCAACTCCGCCGGACGGTTGCGAACCGGGAAACTGCAATGTGGCTGCGCCACTAACAAACGGTTTTTCGGGCTCTTTTTCCGGAAATGGAGACCTAACAACTTCAGGGTCGTTTCACGTTCACAGTGATAATACATACCAATACTTTGGCTCGAATAATCAAGCTAGAATTTATTTTGACGGGACTAATTTAACACTTGATCCGGGTGGTGCACTAGCGAATACGCTGACTATCGGAGCAACCGGAGCAAATGACACTTTCTATAATCTAAAATTCAATACAACAACCAATCCTAGTACGATTCAATATTCAGGATCAACAAAAACTTTTAAAATAGGCAATGATGACGGAAATATTGTGACAATGCCTGAGCTGCAAATAAAAAATTCCGGCGGGGTTGTTTATACTCTCCCAACCTCTGCGCCCACGGTAAATGGGCAAACATTAGTTGGCAATACTGATGGAACGGTTGCATGGGGGTCAGTATCCGGGAGTGAGACAGATTGGACAAACACAGGTGCACATCTTTTTACCACCGGTACGGGGATATTCGGGTTAGATAGTGAAGTTACTTTAGGCGGTGCATCTTATGCAGTCGATATCTCTCGTAATGGAATAAGAATGAATAGTTCTCTTTTATATTTGGGTTTGTCTTCTTCTGACCCAACAATTTATAGCAGTTGGAGGAGTGTTTATTTGTTTAATGCTACGCAATTAAGTTTAGGTTCAGCAAATCTTACAACTACAGGTACAGGATCCTTTGGAAACGCAAATTTAGCTGACAATACTTACGCCATTAACGCAACGGGAAATGTAAATGTGACAGGAAATATTATTGCTTCCGGTAATATTTCGGGCGGAAGCATGGACCCTGCATTTGTGCTTTATGATTCGGAAACAGAAGCAGATGTTAAAACATTAGCAGATAAGGTTGTTGGCAACGAAAAGAAAACAGGTGCGGTACTGTTCTATAATCAAACCTCTGGCCAAATGGAGGTCTATATGCCTACTGAAAATCAGTTTTATCAATTAGGATCGCTGTCATTATTGCAAAATGGAACTGTGGGTAATGGAACCGTTTCGGGAGTTTCAACAAATGGAACAATTTCCGGAGCAATAAATTCAGCTTTATCGGTTTTGGGAATTACAATTTCAAATGGGGTTACTAATATTGAAACTTTGGCAACGAAAAACTTTTCGGCAGACACGGCAAGCGTAAAATATCTGCAAATGACAGCTCCAAATGGAGACATTTATTGCACATGGATTGATAATGATGGAAATTTGCAAAAAGCAAAAGGGAATTGCACAGATGTCGGAACAATGGTTGCAACATCAGCAGAGCCCGTAATGAATGTGTCTTCACAGGTTGTTGCGCAGGCAACACAATTTGTTTCTCAAGTGCAGCAAACAACTCAACAGGCCCAGCAGGTTGCACAACAGGCAAATGAAACCGCAGAGCAGGCAAAACAAATTGCCCAGCAAGCCAACGATACTGCAAACAGCGCACAACAAGTATCCCAGCAGATTCAATCCAAAATTCTTTTAAATATTTTTTCTGTTTCACCAATTTCAGATATAAGTGTTGCATATGGAACCGTTATGTCACCAACAATTCTTCCAACAACCGTCACAACCACATTGTCCGACAACACAACTCAAGATCTATCAATAACATGGGACAATGGAACACCAACATACAATCCAAACGTTGCCGGCACGTATGTTTTTTCCGGAACTTTAACTTTGGCGAACAATATAATCAACAATAATAATTTGGAACCAAAAGTAAATGTAATTGTAGCTGAAAACTCTAATCCAACACCAACTCCAACTCCCTCGCCCACGCCCAATGCGGGTCAGCAGGCGGCATCCTCGTTGTTAAATGGAGTTTGGGGATTTGTTAAATTTTTATCAACAGTAGTAACAGCTCCGCTTAAGGGAATGTTTGGGAAATAAAGATGAAAAAAATTGTCACAGTTTTATTTTTGTCGTTAGTAATTTTTGGATTACCGGTTTTTGCATTTGCCGCAACCGGAACAATTGATTCCACTTACAAATATGCTTGGAGTCCAAATGCCGGATGGATAAATTTTGCGCCGATCGGATGCGTTGGTCAATCCTGTGCAATAAATGTGACAGACGGTGCCGTAACCGGTGACGCGTGGAGCGATAATTTTGGCTGGATATATTTAAATGGAAGCACTTGGGGAGTAAGCAACAGCACATCGGGATGTGTGTCCGGTTATTCCTGTTTGTCGGGATATGCTTGGTGTCCAAATACCGGCTGGATTAATTTTTCGGGAGTTTTAATAAATTTATCAAATGGGCAATTTAGTGGCACTGCAACGGGCGATAATATAGGAACAATTAATTTTAGTTACGCAGGAGTAAATTCTCCCGTTACAACAACTTGGCGTCTGGCTACCCCAACCCCAACCCCAACCCCCTCGACCTCAACTGGTAGTGGGGGGAATAGTTTATTACTGATAAATAATAGCCCCACCCCTACGCCCATACCCGTACCGGTGTTGGTGCCAGATAAATCAAAAATTGTTTTTACAAGGTCTTTGTATTTAGGAGTTGTTGGGCAAGACGTAAAATCTCTGCAAGTTTTTTTGAACAGCCAAGGATTTACAGTTTCTAAAACAGGCGCCGGTTCGCCATCAAATGAATCAATATATTTTGGCAAAAAAACTTATAATGCTCTTATTGGTTTTCAAAAAGCGCACGCAAACGAAATTTTTGGTTTAAATAAAAATATGCCGGGACTCGGCATATTCGGACCAAAAACAACGAGGGTTGCAAATGGTCGGGCTGCCGGGAATTGAACCCGGTCTACATCCACCCCATGGATGCGTACTACCGACATACTCCAGCCCGCAGTTCGCCAAAAGATTCTTTCTGCGGCTCGGCACCTCTCTTCGGGGTAACCCCTCGCCTTGAAAAAATCTTTTGACTCACTTTAGATTTTCGTCATTCTCTTCATGCATTTGGCGCATGCCAAAATTCTTTCGCCCTGTGGCGTGCGTGTCCATTGAAGATTTGGGTATTTTCTGACTCGTGAAGTTGGATTGTATTTTCCTCTTAATTTCACAAGAGTAATTCCCATTGCCGAGTGCTTTTTGCAAATAGTACAAATTTTTTCTGCCATATTTTTTGTCATTCCCGCGAAGGCGAGAATCTATAATATTTTTATATAATTATATTATCATACTATTTATTTTTTTTCAAGATGTGATATATTTAAGTTGACATGGACACAACAATTGTTATCACAATTTTTTCTTTGGTTGTTCTGCTTTTTTCGGTAATAATCCATGAATTGGCTCACGGATACGTGGCTTATTCTTTGGGGGACCCTACTGCAAAATACGCCGGCCGGCTCACTCTAAATCCGTTAAAACATTTGGATCCTTTTGGTTCTGTTATTTTGCCCTTGCTTTTATTTATTGCCGGCTCGCCATTTTTATTCGGATGGGCAAAACCGGTGCCTGTAAACCCATATAATTTTTCAGATAAAAAATATGGAGAAATAAAAGTTTCTATTGCCGGCCCGGCATCAAATTTGGCAATTGCAATTGTTTTTGGATTGATTTTAAAATTTATCCCGGATTCAATTATTTTAGCAAATCAGGGAATCCAAATTGCGCTTACATATATTGTTGCCATAAATATCTGGCTGGCAATTTTCAATTTAATCCCAATTCCGCCATTGGACGGTTCGTGGATTTTATTCAGTTTTTTCCCTGCAAGCTGGCAAAATGCAAAAAACTTTTTAAGACAGTATGGAATTGTCATTTTAGTTCTGTTAATTTTGTTCGGCGGATTCGCGTGGTCATCAATTACCGGCTCAATTTTTCATCTTATTACCGGACGTCTATTGACGTTATAAAAATATTTTGCTAAGATATTAATTACATAAGCACGAAGTGCTTTATTTTTAAAATTTTAAATTTAAAATTAAAAATTTCACATAATGCCAACGATTCATCAGTTGATAAAAAAACCAAGAACAAATAAAAAGAGAGTCAAAAAGACTGTTGCTTTGCAACGGGGTTTTAATGTTTTGCAGAACAAGCCATCTTTTTATTCTTCGCCATTTAAAAGGGGGGTGTGCGTAAAAGTTTTTACACAAACACCTAAAAAACCAAACTCTGCTTTAAGAAAAGTAGCCCGTGTGAAACTTTCAAACGGTATGGAAGTTACAGCATATATTCCGGGAGAAGGACACAATTTGCAGGAACACTCGGTTGTATTGATTAGGGGTGGAAGAGTTAAAGACTTACCAGGCGTACGATATCACATTGTGCGCGGAGTTTTGGACACAGCCGGAGTTGAAGGAAGAAAACAAGAAAGATCTAAATACGGAGCAAAGAAGGCAAAGGCCTAATTTTAAATAACAAAATTACAACATTCAATTAGAATTTAGAATTTAAAACTAAAAATTTACATGAGACGAGCTTATAAAAAACATATAGTATCGCCAGACAGAGTTTATAATGACGCTGAAGTGTCAAAATTCATAAACAAAGTCATGGACAGCGGAAGAAAATCAATTGCACAAAGAATTGTGTATCAGGCTTTTGATATCATAAAAACACAAACCAAAAAAGAACCTTTGGAAATGTTTAAGTTGGCAATTGAAAACGCTTCGCCAATGCTTGAAGTGAAACCAAAAAGAGTTGGAGGTGCAACCTATCAGGTTCCAATGGAAGTTAGAGGAGACAGAAGATTGGCTTTGGCATTCAGATGGATTATTGAAGGAGCAAGAAACAAAAAAGGCAAACCAATGGCTCAAAAATTAGCTGCCGAATTAATCGACGCCACCAACAACCAAGGCAACGCTTTAAAAAAGAAAAACGACATGCACCGCATGGCCGAAGCCAACAAAGCATTCGCACACTTTGCAAGGTAAAAAAAGAGCCCGGCATTTTGCTGGGCAAACGCGACTTTTGTCGCGTTTTGTGTGGAGTTATTCGGCAATAACCATTATTGGAGTTCGGTTTGGAAACGTATCAAGGAACCATATTTTCCGCGTTGCGTCGAAGTATATGCGTTCAAATTCATCACTCCGATCAGTTTGTGCACAAAAGACATTTCGACTTTTTTGCCAGCGCGTCTGAATGATTGCCGAAAGTTTGATGTCAGAAATGTGGGGGTAGTTCAATGATATTTTTGTCCCAAATATAGGAACTTCACGAGGAAAAGCTTTTTCCGGCATGCATAGATCCTTGGCTAAAGATGAAAGGTGCTGAATTCAAAAATATTACACAATAAAATAAAAAAAGTCAAGTAATTTTTTTGTCATTGCGAGCATTGTCGCAACAAGGCGTGGCAATCCAGGGTGAGTGCACTAACATTCTTTTTGGATTGCTGCGTCGCCTGCGGGCTCCTCGCAATGACGAGAACCTGGATTCCCGCCCTCGCGGGAATGACATGAAGGAGAGAAAGAGTTTTCATTGACTGTAAATGAAATTTTTGATAGGATGAAAGCGTATAAATAATATATATGGCAAAAATTAAGACTAAAAATCAAAGTAAGATAAACAGTATGAAAAATGTGATGGCGGAATTGGAATTTATAAAAAACCAGTTGGCAAAAATTTTGCTTTTAATTCCGCAAGAGTCGCTGGATAATTACAAAAACTCAAAGCAGATAAAGAATGATTTTATGGACGCTGTAAGTAATTTTCCTCCTGTGTAAATGATTGTCCGAAAAACAGAAAATTTTTTGAAAAGTTTGGAAAAATTGCCTGCAGAGATTCAGGATATTTATGAAAAGCATGAAGAGATTTTTTCAGATAATTGGCTAGACTCAAGATTGCACTGCAAGCACCTCAAGGAATTAAACGGAGTATTTTCTTTTAGAATTACAAGACGATATAGAGTCCTTTTTTATTTTAGAAACAGAGAAGCGATTTTCTTCAGCATTGGCCACAGAAAAGATATTTATGAATAAAATATGGACAAATATCTTAATTTATCTAAGAAATTTAGAAAGCAAATAGAAAAAGATTGGGGAAAGAAATGTAAGGATTTTAATTTTGGATGTATTGTCTGCCAAGCACATCGCATTGTTGATGATTTAGAGGAGCTAGGGGATTATTTGGACGATATAAAGATGGTTGGTGATAAATATAAAAAACATAAGCACAAAAAATAAATAAAAATATATGGCTAGAGAACATGCACTCAATTCGTTAAGAAATATTGGAATTATTGCTCACATTGACGCTGGAAAAACAACTTTTTCGGAACGTCTTTTGTTTTATACCGGAGTTTCTCACAAAATTGGAGAAGTCCACGAAGGAGATACGGTTATGGATTGGATGGTGCAGGAGAGGGAGAGGGGAATTACAATTACTTCCGCTGCCACAACAATGTATTGGAAAAATCATCAGATTAACTTGATTGATACTCCAGGTCACATCGACTTTACAGCTGAAGTGCAACGCTCTCTGCGCGTATTAGACGGCGCTGTGGTGGTTTTTGATGGAGTTGCGGGTGTTGAGCCACAAAGCGAAACAGTTTGGAGGCAGGCAGACAAATATTCTGTGCCTCGAATTTGCTTTGTGAATAAATTAGACAGAATGGGAGCATCGTTTGAAAAATCTTTTAATTCAATTTTATTGAAATTAACTCCAAACGCTATTGCTGTGAGTATTCCAATGGGAGTTGAAGAAAATTTGAGCGGAGTCGTGGATTTGATAAAAATGAAAGCTTTATATTTCGAAGGAGAGAAAGGAATCGACGTAGTTGAAAAAGAAATTCCTGTAGAATGGAAAGAAGAAGCTGAAATATGGCACAAAAAAATGATTGAAAGAGTTGCAGGAGAAGACGATGTTTTAACAGAAAAGTTTTTGGAAGGAAAGGAAATTACTCCGGAAGAAATTAAAGCAGTTTTAAGAAAATCAGTTTTAAATTATAAATTAATTCCGGTTTTTTGCGGAAGCGCTTTAAAAAACAAAGGAGTACAAACAATTTTGGACGCAGTTGTTGAATTACTGCCAAGCCCGTTGGATGTTGTTTCGCAAAAAGGAACAGACCCAAAAACGGGAGCTGTAATTGAAAAAAGGGCAGACGACAACGAGCCATTTTCAGCTTTGGTTTTTAAAATTGCAACCGACCCGTTTGTGGGAACACTTACTTTCTTCCGTGTATATTCGGGTTTTTTACAGAAGGGTTCATATGTTTTGAATGCAAACACGGGCGAGCAAGAAAGAATTTCAAGAATTTTGAGAATGCATGCCGACGAAAGACAGGATTTGGATATTATTTATGCCGGAGAAATTGGAGCAACGGTTGGATTAAAAGGCACGAGCACCGGACACACATTGTGCGACAAATCTTCGCCTGTAATTTTGGAAAAAATTGTGTTTCCGGAACCGGTTATTGGAATTAGAGTTGAGCCAAAAACAAAAGCTGACCAGGAAAAACTTATTATGTCTATTAGAAAGTTGACTGAAGAAGATCCAACTTTCAGAATTAAAGAAGATTTGGAAACCGGAGAAACAATTATTTCCGGAATGGGAGAATTGCACTTGGATATTATTGCCGACAGATTAAAAAGGGAATTCCACGTTGAAGCAAATTATGGCAGACCGCAGGTTGCTTATAAAGAAACAATTACCGGCGAAGCCAACGGAGAAGAAAAATATGCCAGACAGTCCGGAGGAAAGGGACAGTACGGACACGTTTTGCTTCGCGTCAAACCAATGGAACGCGGAAAGGGCTTTGAATTTGTTGACGAAATTAAAGGGGGCTCCATTCCAAAAGAATTTATTAAGCCAACAGAAAAAGGAGTTGTGGAAGCCATGGACAAAGGAGTTCTTGCCGGATATCCAATGGTTGATGTTGAAGTTACGCTTTACGACGGTTCTTTCCACGAAGTTGACTCGTCGGAATTTGCCTTTAAAATTGCAGGATCAATGGCATTTAAAAAAGCCGCATTGGCAGCCCGTCCGGTAATTTTGGAACCAGTTATGAAAATGGAAGTTGTAACCCCTGAAGACTTTTTCGGACAAGTCATTTCTGATTTAAGCTCAAGAAGAGGACAAATTAAAGAAACCAGCGAGAGAGTAGGAATGAAAGTTATTGATGCAACAGTTCCATTAAGCGAAACATTTGGTTACGCAACTTCTATTAGGTCTCTAACAGAAGGCCGAGCAAGTTTCACAATGGAATTTAACAGCTATGAACAAGTTCCATTGTGAAACTTGCTCGG